>LFRM01051097.1_pt1 | contig 32826 bp, 32 predicted proteins | sample 618341 | NCBI WGS metagenome assembly LFRM01 (sample SAMN03654438, study PRJNA283298) | anaerobic digester metagenome | isolation source: pool of bioreactors CSTR01a, CSTR02a, and CSTR03a thermophilic anaerobic... | place: Denmark: Kgs. Lyngby | collected 2014-05-21 | reverse complement strand
GTGCACGTGGATTTACTCGACGCTAAAGCTGAAGCTGGGATGGGCCATATTGAACTGGCACGTTGGGCTGATTTAGTGTTAATTGCACCCTGCACCGCAGATTTAATGTCACGCTTAGTGCAAGGCGCAGCCAATGACTTGCTCACCACCCTGATTCTCGCCACTGATGCACCCATTGCCTTAGCGCCAGCGATGAATCAGGCCATGTGGGCTGATCAGGCAACCCAAGCCAATGCGGAGACTCTCAGCCAGCGTGGTTTTCACTTACTGGGCCCAGGCTCAGGTGTCCAAGCCTGCGGCGATATCGGCTTAGGTCGTATGCAAGAACCTGAAGTGCTGGCACAAAGCGCGGCTAATTTATTTGCCCATAAAGCACTTACGGGAAAGCACGTACTGATTACTGCCGGCCCGACCCGTGAGGATATTGACCCAGTGCGCTATATCACCAACCACAGCTCTGGCAAGATGGGCTTTAGCCTTGCTGAAGCAGCAGCTGAAGCCGGTGCGCGAGTGACCTTAGTCAGTGGGCCTGTACATCTACCCACACCGGATCGCGTCGAACGCATTAATGTGAATAGCGCCCGCGATATGCTGGCTGCATGCGAAGCAGCGATGCCCTGCGATATTATAATTGCTGCCGCAGCCGTGGCGGACTACCGCCCAGAAGCCAGTGCTGAGCATAAGCTGAAAAAAGATCCCAATAGCGCGGATGGCATGACGCTGAAGATGATTCGTAACCCCGATATTCTCGCAACCATTGCTAACCGCGCTGATCGCCCCTTTAGTGTGGGCTTTGCTGCTGAAACACAAAACCTGCTGGATTATGCAGCCTGCAAGTTACGCGATAAAAATCTGGACTTAATTGTCGCTAATGATGTGGCCAATACTGATATTGGCTTTAACAGCGATGAGAACGCCATCACCGTGATTGATCGCCAGCAGCAACAAACTTCATTTGCCCAGACCAGCAAAAGTAAGATTGCTCGTCAGTTAATGTCCTTTATTACCACCCATGCCAATAAGGTTTAATTATGCGCCGTATTCAAGCTCAAATCCTCGATCCTCGCCTCGGCACAGAATTCCCATTACCCGAGTACGCCACAGCCGGCTCAGCGGGTCTTGATTTACGCGCGATGCTCAACGAAGACCTAGTCATCGAACCGGGACAAACTGTACTGATCCCAACCGGCTTAGCAATTTATATTGAAGACAACAGTGTCGCAGCGATGATTTTACCGCGCTCAGGCTTAGGCCATAAACACGGTATTGTCCTCGGCAACTTAGTCGGCTTAATTGACTCTGACTACCAAGGCCAGCTGCAAGTATCCTGCTGGAACCGTGGTCACAACACTTTTACCATTGCACCCGGCGATCGGATTGCCCAGTTGATTTTAGTCCCGGTGATTCAAGCACAACTGGAAATCACCGACAGCTTTATTGAAAGCGACCGTGGACAAGGTGGCTTTGGTCATACGGGCAAGCAATAAAACGGACTTATCATGGAGCGACCTTAGCTCACCACACTGAGGACACTGATATTTTGAAGACTCAAACATTGGATGCTGCGCCTTGCAGTAGCACTGCGCAGCATGTGCCTGCTGGTATTTTCCGCGCTTACGATATCCGCGGTATTATCGATAAAACCTTAACCACGGATACCGCCTACTGGATTGGTCGCGCTGTCGGTTCAGAAAGCCTTGCCAAAGGTGAGCGCAATGTTGTTGTCGGTCGTGATGGCCGCCTATCAGGCCCTGTGATGGTGCAAGCGCTGATCCAAGGTCTTCTTGACTGCGGCTGTAATGTCACCGATCTAGACATGGTGCCGACGCCTGTACTGTACTTTGCCACCAACGTGCTTGCAGCCAGCACCGGCGTAATGGTCACGGGCAGTCATAACCCACCGGATTACAATGGTTTTAAAATTGTATTGGCGGGTGAAACCCTGGCCAATGAGCGCATCACTGCTCTGCACACCCGTATTGTGCAGAACGATTTAGTAAACGGCAGCGGTAACCTGACTCAGATTGAAATGCTGCAACGCTATCTTGAGCATATTCGTGATGACATCAAACTGGCCAAGCCACTGCGCGTAGTGGTCGACTGTGGGAATGGTGTCGGTGGCGTGATTGGCCCGCAAGTCTTAGAAGCATTGGGTTGCAGCATTATTCCGCTGTACTGCGATGTGGATGGCACTTTCCCCAATCACCACCCAGATCCCGGTAAACCTGAGAATCTACAAGAGCTGATTGCTCGCGTAAAAGCAGAAAATGCAGATATTGGTGTGGCTTTTGATGGCGATGCCGATCGTATTGGCGTCGTTACTCACAGCGGACGGATTATTTTCTCCGATCATTTAATGATGCTCTTTGCTCAAGATGTACTGTCACGCAACCCTGGCGCTGATGTTATCTTTGATGTGAAGTGCACTCGTCGTTTAGCCACAGTAATCAGTGACAATGGCGGCAATCCGATTATGTGGAAAACCGGCCACTCATTAATGAAAGCTAAAATGCATGAAACCGGTGCTTTATTGGCCGGCGAAATGAGCGGCCATGTGTTCTTTAAAGAGCGCTGGTTTGGCTTTGATGATGGTATTTACAGCGCTGCACGTTTACTGGAAATCCTCAGCAAAGATACACGCGATGCTGATGCGATCTTTGCCTCATTCCCAGTCAACTTATCCACACCTGAAATTAATATTGAAGTCACCGAAGACACTAAATTTAAAATCATTGAGCGTTTACACAATGAAGGCCAATGGGGCACCGCCAGCCTAACAACGCTGGATGGAATACGTGCTGACTTTCCGAAAAGCTGGGGTCTAGTGCGTGCATCCAATACTACGCCGATGCTAGTCTTGCGCTTTGAAGGTGAAACCGCTGATGATTTAGAACAGATCAAAGTACTGTTCCGCGAACAGTTACTGGCCATTGTGCCTGACCTCGAATTACCTTTTTAATCAATAGGAGCCTGCCCCAATGAGTTTAAAGCGTGCTGATGCCGTCCATGTAGCCGAGGTTCTATCCGAGGCTCTACCCTATATTCGTCGCTTTGTCGGTAAAACACTGGTGATCAAATATGGCGGCAACGCTATGGAAAGCGAAGAGCTAAAAACCGGCTTTGCCCGCGATATCGTCTTGATGAAAGCTGTAGGTATCAACCCCGTAGTGGTACACGGTGGCGGCCCACAAATTGCTGATCTACTTAAGCGTCTGAGTATCGAAAGCCGTTTTGTCGAAGGTATGCGCGTCACGGACGAGCAAACCATGGATGTTGTCGAGATGGTGCTGGGCGGTCAAGTTAACAAAGATATCGTCAATCTGATCAACAGCCATGGCGGCAGTGCGATCGGTTTAACCGGTAAAGATGCCCGCCTGATTCGTGCGCGCAAGCTCAAAGTCACCCATCAAGGTGCTGATATGCTGCAGCCAGAAATCATTGATATTGGCCAAGTTGGTGAAGTGGCCAGCGTCAATACAGACTTGCTAAATATGCTGGTCAAAGGTGACTTTATCCCAGTGATTGCGCCAATTGGCGTCGGTCCTAATGGCGAGTCTTACAATATCAACGCCGATTTAGTGGCAGGTAAAGTCGCCGAAGCACTGCATGCAGAAAAGCTGATATTGCTGACTAATATTGCCGGTTTGATGGATAAAGAAGGCAATGTACTGACCGGTCTCAATACCGCTCAAGTGGATGATTTAATCGCAGACGGCACGATTTACGGCGGTATGCTGCCAAAAATTCGTTGTGCTTTAGATGCAGTACAAGGTGGAGTGAATAGCGCGCATATTATTGATGGCCGTGTGCCCAATGCGGTATTGCTAGAAATCTTTACCGATCATGGTGTAGGTACCTTGATCACTAACAGCTAATGCCTTGAGCTGCTGTAACAATCTAAGTGGTTATAAATACGCCCGCACTGAATAGGCGGGCGTATCATTTAGGGGCTGTTACATTCCTAAGTAGGCTTCACGGACTTTATCGTTACTCAGTAACTCTTTACCGGTTCCTTGCAGCACCACGTCCCCCGTTTCTAGCACATAGCCTCTATCTGCCAACGCCAGTGCTTGAGATGCATTTTGCTCAACTAGAAAGATGGTCATCCCTTCATCTTTCAGCTCGCGGATAATCTCAAAGATCTCTTCAATAATCAGCGGCGCTAGACCCATGCTTGGCTCATCTAGCAACAATAAACGTGGGCGAGACATTAACGCTCGGCCCATCGCTAACATTTGTTGCTGACCACCAGAAAGTTCACCTGCTAAGTTATAACGCTTTTGTCTTAAAATCGGGAATTTGCTATAAATTCGTTCGATATCACTCTGAATCTCTGGATCACCGCTGCGCGTATATGCACCCAATAAAAGATTGTCGTAAACCGTCATATCTTTAAAAACTTGGCGACCTTCGGGCACTTGCACAATACCTTTACCCACTCGTTTATCGGCTGACACTTTCGACAGGTCTTCACCATCGAAAAACATCTGCCCTTGATCGGTGGGCTGCAATCCAGAAATAGTCATTAACAAGGTTGATTTGCCTGCACCATTGGCACCCACTAACGAAACAATTTCACCCGCGTTAATCGTGATATCAATATTATGCAAAACTTCTATCTGCCCGTATGATGTCACCAAGCCTTTAATTGATAGCAGCTCCTGCCCTGCTTTGTGTGCAGTGATACGTGGACTATGTGCTAAACCTAGGCCACCCAAACGCTCAGGCGTTAAGCTAATAATTTTATGGCGCAGCTCACGAAATTCTTCTCTAACACGATCACCAAATAAAGGATCATCTTGCTGATCACGCGCGATAATAATCGCACCCCAATCTTCATCTGATAACACATCGCGCGCGCGCGGTATCACTACACCTTCTTCTTTTTTAATATGCTTACGCAAGGCAGCACTGAAACGGCCTAAGGCATGACCAAAAGCCTCACGCCCATCAGGCCAGTTAGTCAAGCAAACCTTTAAAAGTTCACGTAGTTCCAGTAATTTTTCATGACCGATAACATAGCCTCTTGCTAACTTATCTAGCAAAGGCCCTGTTTCAGGTGATTTTTCTCTAAGCAGCGTATAGAGCAAAATCTCCGTAGGCTGGCTGTGCACACGACTAGAGAAATGCTGGATATAATCAAAAATCGTGGTAAATAACAGCTCATCTGGTTGAGTGGCATTAATGTTCATCTCTTGCTCAAGCATGTCCATTAAATCAATAACACGCCATAAACCCTGATGCTCTCGTACGATAATGCTGATAACTTGTTCGCCACGCAACTTAGTAGGTGCAAACTTATTGTGTTCTTGTGTCATAGTATTTGCCTCTACGCTTAGCTACCTAAATAGGCTGCAATTACATCTGGATTATTACGGATTTCTTCCGGCGTACCTTCCGCGAGTTTACGACCATAATTAAGCACCAACAGGCGATCAGATATACCCATTACCAGTTTCATATCATGCTCAACCAAAACCACAGTAATACCTTGGGCTGCAACCTTTTTAATCAACTCTTCAAGCGCAGCTGTTTCAGTACCGTTTAATCCTGCCGCCGGCTCATCGAGCAGCACAATTTTAGGATCAGATGCCAAAGCACGAGCTATTTCTAAACGCTTGAGTGCACCATAGGACATCGCAGAAGCATCGGTTTCAACGTATTCACCACAACCCACAAATTCCATTAATTCAATGGCACGCTTGCGGCAAGCCTCCTCATCCCTAAGCAAGGAAGGCAGACGTAACATTGTGGTTAGCAAACCACTTTTGAGCTGCAAATGACGACCTAACATCACGTTTTCTAACGCCGTCATATTCATACAAATTTGCATCTGCTGAAACGTGCGGCACATACCTCGCTCGGCCAACTGATTGGGCTCTAGACCCACAACCATTTCACCGTTGAGCCTGACATCACCTTTGGAGGGTGTGTACACACCGGTAATTAAGTTAAAAAGCGTGGTTTTACCTGCACCATTAGGGCCGATTACTGAATAAATTTGCCCAGCATCAACGCTAAAACTTAAGCCTTCTACGGCATGCACTCCGCCAAAGGTTTTATCCAATCCACTGACTTCAATCAGAGCTGTCATGCTTGCTCCTCCGATTTCTTAGACTTTCTGTTAACCAACTTATTTTGAATGGTTGGAAATAAGCCTTTGGGCATAAAGATCATGGTCAGCATCAAAATCAAACCAAACATGATCATTTCTAACTCTTGAAAATCAGCTAAAACTTGTGGCAAAAGCATCAATACAACAGCGCCTAAGATCACTCCAAACGTAGATGCCATACCACCCAACACAACCATAGTGATTAATACAATTGATTGATCAAAACTGGCCAAGTGTGGGGTAATAAAACCAGAAAAATGCGCATATAGACTGCCCATAATACTGGCGTATATAGCAGAGATAACAAACACTAGACTTTTATAGCGAGCGGTATCGACACCGACGACACGTGCAGCAATTTCTGAACCATGCACAGAACGCAACGCACGACCAATCGGTGAGTTAATAATATTATCTGCAATCCATACAGCGACCAGCAGCACACACCCTGCAAAAAAGTACCAAGCAACATCACCGCCAAACTCGATGCCAAATAGAGAGTATTGATTAAAAGAACTGAGCTCCCAACCAAACACACTAAAAGGCGGAACAGACATACCGTCAGGCCCACCGGTTAACCAACCTTCATTATTAATAACAATGGCAACAATAAATCCTATGGCCAAAGTGGCCATAGATAAGTAATGGCCCTTTAACTTAAGAATTGGACGTCCAACCAACCAAGCCAGCGTGCCAACCACCACTGCAGCAACCAGCAATGCAGGTACAGGCGTCCAACCATAGACGCCTGTCATCACAGCACTAAAGTAAGCACCTGCTCCAAAAAAACCTGCATGCCCCAAACTAATTTGCCCGGCATAGCCAACTAGTAGATTTAAACCCACCACTGTAGCGGCAAAAATAGCGATTTGCGTGGCTAAGTCATAGTGAAAGGGATTGCTCATAAACAGCGGTAATAGCAGAATAATGACCGCTAGTACTATCAACCCCTTTAAGCGCATTTGCATAAATTTACTTAACATCAGACACGCTCCACTACACGACTACCAAAGAGTCCACGAGGCATGAAAAACAGCACGACAAGAATCATCGAAAACGCCACAGCATCTTTATAATCAGAAGAAATGTAGCCGGCGGTCATTGCCTCAACTACACCCAATAACAAACCACCAACAACAGCCCCCGTACCACTACCTAAGCCACCCAACGCTGCAGCAACAAAACCTTTAAGGCCCAGCATGATGCCAATGTCATATGAGGTAAAAGTAATAGGCGCAACAATAATTCCGGCGATAGAACCTAAGAGCGCAGAGAGCATAAAAGCCAGCATCAGCACCATCTGTGTACGAATACCAACTAAACGTGCTGCATCTTTATTCATCGATGTTGCAAGAATTGCCTTGCCAGTCATAGTGCGGCTAAAAAACAAAATCAAAGCCACGACAAGAACAGCACCAACACCTAACACCCAAAAGCTTTGGCTATTGAGTACGGCTCCTAGCACTAGAATCGGTTTATCTGTCGAGAAGTTTTGCATCACGTGGTACTGCTTGCCCCATACCAACTGAGCCACACCACGAATAAAAATAGATGCACCAATGGTAATAATAATCAGCGTCACCACATCCGCTTTTTTTGCAGGTGCAATAGCAAAACGCTGTAAAGCGATACCTATGACACCTGCTAACAAAACGGCTAACACAATGGCAACAGGCATTGGAAAGCCCATTCCAGTCAGAGAAACGGTAGCCATACCACCAATCATCAAAAACTCACCCTGTGCAAAGTTAATCACATGGCTCGAGTTATAAATTAGGGTAAAGCCCAAGGCGATTAAGGCATAGGTTGCACCGATGGTAATACCGGTAAAAAGATACTGAATAAATTCTGCAAGCATAATTTAAATCCCATCTGCACGCGCACAGACAACCAGCGTTAAAATACGCTGGTTGCTGTAAGTCAGGCAGATTTAGTGTTGAGTCAGTTGATCAGTTTCCACTGGCCATTTTTAACTTCCAAAATACGGAAAGAATCAGGGCTCAAACCGTTGTGATCTTCAGAAGTCATATTGAATACGCCTGTAACGCCGACATGGCCTTGAATGCTTTCTAAGGCCGTACGGACAGCTTCACGATCCGTACTACCAGCTTTTTCAAGGGCGGCAACAGCGATCATTAAGCCATCGTGTGCATAACCGCCAAAAGTAGAAACCTGCATATTCCAGCGCTTCTCATATAAAGTTTTATACGACTGCACTACAGTTTTCTGTGGATCGCTATCAGGCAATGAATCAGGTACTAACAATGGCGAAGCAGGTAAACGCAAACCTTCACCCGCATCACCGAGCAACTCTAGGAAACTGTCAGAAGCAACACCATGCGATTGATAGAAAGGCAGCTTAATACCCAGCTGCGAATAGTTGCGCGTGACAATAGCTGGTGACTGTCCAAAACCAAAGTTAAAGACCGCCTCCACACCTGCAGTATTACGAATGCGAGTCAGCTGTGCGGTCATATCGGTATCGGTTGGGCTGTAGGTAACATCCGCCACAATTTCCACACCCATATCACCAGCAATAGCTAATGTTTGTTCACGACCCGAACGACCGAAACCATCGGTTCCAGAAATCATTGCAACTTTAGTTAAACCACGGTCTTTGATATCTTGCAGCACCCTTTGAGCAGCAGCACGGTCAGATTGTGGCGTTTTAAATATCCATGGTTTGACAGGGTCGGTGATCACTACCGCACCAGCCAAAGAGATAAAAGGAATTCGCACCTGCTCAATCATCGGCACAGCAGCCATGGTTGTACCTGTAGTACTACCACCGACAATGAGATCCACACGATCGGAACGAATTAAACGGCTGGCAAAATTACGTGCTGCAGATGCGTCACCCGCATCATCATAGTGAACCAACTTTAAAGGACGGCCAATAACGCCACCCGCCTCATTAATGCGCTCAACATACATTTCCAAGGTTTTTAATTCTGAATCGCCCAGAAAAGAAGCAGGACCTGTTATAGAGAGGAAAGAGCCGATTTTAATGGGCTCAGCAGCGTGAGCTCCAGCAAACATACTGGCAGCTAGAGTGACTGCCAAAAAGCCTGCTCGGCGTAAGATTTTTTTGCTCATTATTTTTATTCTCTGAGATTGATATTGGGGCAGTGCCTGCCCTCATTTATTTTTATTACAAAACACAGTTTTTAACTTAAATAATTTAAATATGTATCATTTGTCTCCTTTTAAAATAGGCTAAAGCTGATGAAACCGTCTTTCAGCCATTCATACAAAGGACTTATCTCCATTCTACTAGCTATCACGCACACAACAAAAGCGACACACTCAACTGATAATATCAAAAACTATTGTATCGCAAACTATATGTCAACCTGTTTTATGGCTAATGGAAACCAGAAAAACAACTACGGCGCACACAAACAAGACCTGCATTGCTACTTAAAGGTTTACCTAGCACTAAAGAACGGCATAATAGCTACCAACTCATCCTCTAGCCCTTTAGTAGAACCTCTAAGTTTATGCTTGCTAAAAATCAACTGGACTTACTGGTCCATAATTTTCAGAACAAACGCCCACTGCGTGCAGGGTCTTTGATCATTACGTTGTATGGCGATGCAATCGTGCCGCGTGGTGGCACAGTGTGGCTTGGCAGTTTAATGAAACTGCTCGAACCTATGGGCATTAGTGAACGCTTAGTGCGCACCTCAATTTTTCGCCTAACCAAAGAGTCATGGTTACAAGCAGAAAAGGTTGGCCGCCGCAGTTATTACAGTTTAACGGGGCCTGGTTTAAGACGCTTTGAACAAGCATTTAAACAGGTCTATAACGCTAACAATGAACAGTGGACCGGCAGTTGGTGCTTGGTTTTTCTGTCACAGCTTGATAACGCCAAACGCCGCACAGTCAGAGAAGACCTTGAATGGATGGGCTTTGGCTGCCTAGCCCCTAATGTGATGGCACACCCACGCTTGGAGCGCACTGAGGTGCTCTCAGTACTGCAAGAGCATGATGTGTTAGACGATACAATCGTAATGCAAAGTGAGCCGCAAGAGCTGTTAACATCGCGGGCACTGCGCTTACAAGTCAAAGAAAGTTGGAATCTTGAGCATCTGGCAAGTCGTTATGCAAAATTTATTAATCAGTTTCGCCCCCTCTGGCAAGAGCTGACCAATGAAAATAATTTAACGCCAGAAGAGTGCTTAATCGCTCGCACATTGCTGATTCACGAATACCGTAAGGTTCTGTTGCGTGATCCACAACTGCCTGATGAACTGCTACCTGGCGACTGGGAAGGACGTAGCGCTCGACAACTGTGCCGCAATATTTATCGCCTGATTTGTGATGGCGCAGAGCAATGGCTCGACAGCAATTTAGAAAATGCTTCCGGTCCGCTCGCCTCGCCCAACGCAAATTTCTTCCAACGTTTTGGTGGACTTAAATAGAGCACAGCAAAGCGATACAGAAAAATCATTCAGACAACAAAAAGCCATCAATAAATAATGGCTTTTTGTTTAATCGAATAGAAACATCGATGGACTAAAACTGTTTTATTTAGCGATGCGTAAACTTAGGCGCACGTTTTTCCACAAACGCCTGCATGCCTTCACTGCAATCTGCAAAAGCAAAACTGCTCTGAAACGCATGACGCTCAAAACGCAAACCTGCTGACAAGCTTGCTTCAAAAGCCTGATCAACCGTTTCACGAATCAATAAAGTCACTGGACGCGATTGAGTAGCAATAGCTTCTGCCACTGTCAGCGCTTCACTGAAGAGCTCTGCAACAGGCAATATACGACTGACCAAGCCACAACGCTCTGCTTCGCTCGCATCCATCATACGGCCGGTTAAACACATCTCCATCGCTTTGGCTTTACCCACTGCACGCGTTAAGCGCTGAGTACCACCTGCACCGGGCATAGTAGCCAGCTTAATTTCTGGCTGACCAAAACGTGCGGTATCACTGGCTAAAATAAAATCACACGCCATAGCCAGCTCACAACCGCCGCCTAATGCCATACCTGACACGGCTGCAATCATCGGTTTGCGCCTGGATTCCAGTACATCCCAACCATCGCCTGGCACATAGGGGAAATCCATAGCAAATAGTTCTGGAAAATCCTTGCCAGCCATTTCTGTAATATCAGCACCTGCGGCAAAAACTTTTTCACTACCTTGAATCAATAAGCAGCCCACTTGCGCATCCTGCTCAAAAGCACGGACTGCTTGACCCACTTCAGCAATCAACGCCATCGATAAAGCGTTATACACTTTAGGTCGGTTAAGAGTGATAACACCCACCGCACCTTTTTTTTCAACTAAGATATTTTCGTAAACCATAGAGCACTTCTCACTGCTTATGTTTGGGCTGAGTTTCACCTGCATCAACTTGAGGACGATTCGCTTCAACTTCAGTTAAAGGCTCGCATTCTTCCATACTGGCCAGACAACGTAAGGTCAGGCGCTGGTATTCACCCGTGCCCTCTTGTTTCCAAGCAATTTCCTGCGCACTCAATTGGCGATGTACTTTAGCGGGCGAGCCAATAATCAGTGATTCAGGCTCACAGGTAAAACCTGCCTTAACAAAAGCAGTCGCAGCAACAATGGAACGCGGGGCAATTTTGACACCATCCATCACCACAGCATTCATACCGATCAATGCATCTTCACCGACAATACAGCCATGCAAAATCGCGCCATGACCCACATGCCCATTTTTCTCGACAACGGCATCTAAGCCGGGGAAAGCATGCATAACGCAGGTGTCTTGAACGTTAGCGCCTTCTTTAAGAATAATGCGGCCAAAGTCACCACGTAAGCAGGCCGTTGGGCCGACATAGCAATTTGGGCCAATATGCACATCACCAATCAAAACCGCTGTAGGGTGCACATAAGCCGTTGGATGCACAACAGGAGTTACGCCTTCAATTTTATAACAGGGCATTTTTTATTTTCCTCGAAAGCTTGCTGTTTAAGTGAGCCTGCTTAACGATCGGCAGACTCACTTAAGATAAACCTAAGCGTCAGTATTGCAACCCACGCTTAGGCCATCATCAGTCACTATTTAGGCGTGACGACGACTTTGCACAACAACAAAGCGGTTCACCAGGAAGGCTGTATCAGTCAAGCACGCATTCGCTGCAGGGTTACCACCGGTTGCGTGGAAATCACTGAACGCAGCCGACTGGTTAACAAAGACACCGCCATCTAAGTTGCACGATAGCGCAACTTTAACTTCTAGTGCCAATTCTTCAGCTTGGTCTAAAACAGCGTCAGATGTGGAGTACACACCCAGCGTAATAGCGCCTTGCTCACTGATCACCTCATTGGCTAAGCGCATTGAATCAGCTGTATCTTCAGTCGCAATAAGGAAAGAAATAGGACCGAAACGCTCTTCTGAATAGGTTGCTTTATCCTTACCGTCCACTTTTAGAATCAGTGGGGTATGGATGCGCGCTTCAGGGTATTCAGCCAGCGTGCGGCTTTCGCTATCTAAAACGATCTCACCCAGCGTGCGGCACTCATCAATGCGCGCAGCAGTTGCTTCAGATTGAATCGCACCCAGCACCATGCAAGCACGGTCGTTATCAGATAAGAATTTACTGGTTGCTGTAGCAAGCGCTTGAGCAAACTCATCAAAACTCACCTTACCATCAGGCGTATCAATACCGTCTTTAGGCACATAGATCGCTTGAGTGGTGGTGCACATTTGGCCTGAATAGAGGCTTAAAGTGAACGCTAAGTTACGCGTAACAGCTTTTAGATCGCTCACGCTATCAACAATAATGGAGTTAACGCCTGCTTTTTCAGTAAATACTTTGGCATGCAAAGCATTCTGCTCTAACCAATTACCAAAAGCGCTAGAACCTGTGTAGTCAATCACTTTAACTTTAGGGTTCATCGCCAGCACTTTAGCCACAGGCTCAGCCTGCGTATCAACGGCTAGACTGACAGTCAGTGGATCTAGGCCTGCTTCTTTCAATACTTCTTGCGCAACTTTAACCGTTAACGCCGCTGGCAAAATTGCTGCAGGGTGCGGCTTAACAATAACGGGGTTACCGGTTACTAAGCTGGCAAATAAACCTGGGTAGGTGTTCCACGTTGGGAAGGTCGAGCAACCGATCACCATCGCCACGCCACGCGGCACAATAGTGAAGGTCTTATTCATTACCAGTGGATCCATCTTGCCTTGTGGCTTTTCCCAGCGCGCTGTTTCTGGAATCGCCTGCATTGCATCCCAACCATACACAACAGCTTCTAAAGCACGATCTTGAGCATGCGGTGCACCGGCTTGGAACGCCATCATAAAGCCTTGACCACTGGTGTGCTGAACAGCATGACCAATCAATGGACTCATAGCATTTAAGCGCTGCAGGATTTCCATGCACACGCCAACACGACCTTTAGGACCGATATCGCGCCACTGTGGAATAGTCGCGTGCACTGCATCAACGAGCTGATTCATATCAGGCTGATCGTAGCTTGTACCTAAGTCAAAGCCATAAGGAGAACGCTCACAGGTGATTTTTTTCACAGCAGGCAAACCCGCTAGCTCAAAATGCTTATTGCACAGCGCTTTGAAATCCTCAGGTGCAGACTTAACGGTGTCTTCTGCGTAGCTTCTTAGGCTTTCAGAATAAGGGGACCAGTATTCACGCGTGTGAATAGCTTCGATGGCGCGATTGAGCAGTGCTTCATGACGCTCAAATAATACTGCGGGGGTTACTACTGACATGGTAAGTCTCCTGAACACTTAATGTTCCATAAAAAAAAGACATTTCTTACCAAGCCAACATAACTACAACAATTTAAAACAAGACGCTGTTTTTATATCACATTCAATTATCAAAACAAAGCAACATGCTTACTTTACAAGCTTAAATAACTATAAAAAATCAACCAGCCCCTTTAATAATATGGAAAATCAGCCTTTACATAGAATATAAGCGACTTAAACCTCACTAATAAGACACCCACCTAAAGTGATACACAAAATAATAAATAAGATCTTGATCAGTGTCAGTTTTTGGATATACTCGATTACAGCACTTCACCCAGGCCAACATGGCTTACAACAAAACAAGACAAAATGGTGTAACTGCTACTTAGGTCAAGATACGACCGATACAAGCTAAAGCAGCACATAAATAATAAATAATTAACGGGTTGCTTATGTCCAATAACCTGCTTACTCACGGACCAGTCAAGGGTGTACTTTTATTAACCCTTAACCGTCCTGAAGCCCTCAATGCTTTAAATACTGCCCTTTTAGGGGAGTTATCAGCAGCACTCGATGCGGCTGAAACAGACTCAGAAGTACGCGCAGTGGTTATTACTGGTAGCGAACGAGCTTTTGCTGCTGGAGCTGATATCAACGAGATGGCTGCGCGCGATCTTGTTGGCATTCTTGAAGATCCTCGCGTTGCTCATTGGCAACGTCTTGCACGCTTTCCTAAGCCTATTATTGCTGCAATCAATGGTTTTGCACTGGGTGGCGGCTGCGAGCTTGCCATGCATGCTGACATTCTGATTGCAGGTGAAAATGCACGCTTTGGTCAGCCTGAAATCAACCTTGGCATTATGCCGGGTGCCGGTGGCACTCAGCGTTTAACGCGTGCTGTTGGCTCAGCCTTAGCGATGCATATGGCATTAACAGGCGAGCAAATTTCTGCGCAACGCGCTTTACAAGCGGGCCTAATCAGCGAGATCTGCCCAACTGAATTAACCGTTGAGCGTGCAATACAAATTGGGCAAACCATTGCCAGCAAAGCGCCGATAGCTGTGCGTTTTACTAAAGAAGCGATTCACAAAGCCAGCGATACAGACCTCGCTACTGGGCTTAGATTTGAGCGCCATGCCTTTACGATTTTAGCCGGTACCGCTGACCGCGCTGAAGGACTTAAAGCATTTCAAGAAAAGCGCCAGCCTAAATTCACCGGCTGTTAGTTTAACTCACACACAGATCAAAGGATTTTATATGTCTCAGCCCAGTATTCTTCTTGAAATCGATCAGGGTGTTGCACTAGTTACCCTGAATCGCCCAGACAGTCTCAATAGTTTTAACACAGAGATGCACGATCAAATGCGTGCGGCTCTTAGCCAAATCCGTAAAGATGCTAGCGTGCGTGCTTTAGTTATTACCGGTTCAGGCCGTGGCTTTTGTGCCGGACAAGATCTCGGTGATCGTAATGTCGCACCGGGCACACAAGCGCCTGATTTAGGTGAGTCGATTGAAAAACGCTACAACCCTATGCTGCGCACACTGCGTGATTTACCACTGCCAGTGATCTGCGCCGTTAATGGTGTAGCAGCCGGCGCTGGTGCCAATATTGCCCTAGCCTGCGATATCACTTTAGCAGCGCGTTCAGCGAGCTTTATCCAAGCCTTCTGCAAAATTGGTCTCATCCCAGACTCTGGTGGTACTTGGACGCTACCGCGTGTTGCCGGTATGGCACGCGCTAAAGGTATGGCGCTGCTGGGTGATAAAATCTCTGCCGAACAAGCGGAAAGCTGGGGCATGATTTGGCGCTGTGTGGATAACGAGCAGTTGATGGAAGAAGCGATGAAACTCGCGCGCCATCTCGCCACTCAGCCGACTAAAGGTTTAGCGCTGATTAAACGTGCTTTACATGCCAGTGCAAGTAACACCTTTGATGAACAACTGGACCTTGAGCGTGACCTACAGCGTTTAGCCGGCCGCACTGAAGATTACCGTGAAGGTGTTGCTGCATTTATGGAAAAACGTCAACCCAGCTTCAAGGGGCAATAACATGCACGCACTGGATACTTCAGTAAAAATCGCTGTGATTGGCGCGGGCGCTATGGGTTCAGGCATTGCGCAAATTGCTGCGCAAGCCGGACATAGTGTGTACCTGCAAGACCAGCAAGCAGGCGCCGCTGAAAAAGGTAAAGCAGGTGTTGCCAAGGTATTACAAAAGCGCGTTGATAACGGCAAGATGCAGCAATCTGATTTAGATGCTTTGCTCAGCCGCATTCAGCCTGTGGACAGTTTAGAAAAGCTGGCTGATTCAGGCCTAGTGATTGAAGCGATTATTGAAAACTTGGATATCAAGCGCCAGCTCTTTTCTCAGCTTGAAGACCTGTGCGGCGAAAACGTTATTTTAGCCACCAACACCTCCTCAATTTCGATCACATCTTTAGCTGCCCAGCTTAAGCGTCCAGAACGCTTACTGGGTATGCACTTTTTTAACCCTGCGCCACTTATGGCCTTGGTGGAAGTGATTTTGGGGTTAGCAACGGATAAAAAACTCGCTGAAGTTGTACACGCCACCGCTGCTTCTTGGGGTAAGAAGCCCGTTTTTGCCACATCAACACCGGGTTTTATTGTCAACCGCGTGGCGCGTCCTTTTTATGCGGAAGGCTTACGCCTGATGCAAGAGCAAGCCGCTGATCCGGCAACGCTCGATGCTTTGCTGCGTGAAGCTGGCAATTTCCGTATGGGTCCCTTTGAATTAATGGATTTGATTGGTCATGACGTGAACTACGCTGTGACTGAATCTGTTTTCTCCGCCTACTATGGTGATTTCCGCTTCCAGCCATCGTTAATTCAAAAGGCTCTGGTTGAAGCGGGCCGCTTAGGCCGTAAAACAGGTCAAGGCTTTTATTCTTATGTAGAAGGTGCTGAGCGCCCTAGCCCTGCAACTGAAGCCAACCAAAGCGCAACTGAACAGCCAGTTATTATTGAAGGCGAATTAGGTGCAACCGGCACATTAATCCAGCGCTTTAAGCAAGCTGGCTTAACCGTGATTCAACGTGCTGGCGCAGGCGTGATTCGTTATGGCGATGCGACTTTAGCGCTGACTGATGGTCGTATGGCCAGTGAACGCGTAGTAGCTGACGGCTTGCAAGACTTAGTACTGTTTGATTTGGCTAAGGATTATCAACAAGCCACTCGCCTCGCCATTGCTGCAGCACAACAAACAAGCGCGAGCGCAATACAGGATGCAATCGCCCTTCTACAAAAAGCGGGCTTTGCTGTAAGCCTGCTATCTGACGCTCCAGGCCTTGTAGTGATGCGCACTTTAGCAATGCTAACCAACGAAGCTGCAGACGCAGTGCTGCAAGGTGTTGCCAGCGCTGCTGATGTTGATTTGGCAATGTGTGCTGGTGTCAATTACCCACAAGGCCCACTGAGCTGGAGTGACAGTTTAGGCCAAGGGGTGATCTGGCGAGTATTAACCAATCTGCAGGCAAGTTATGGCGAAGATCGCTATCGCCCGTCGTTATTACTACGTCGCCAGGCTTTTGCAGGATAATTTTTAGTCCATATAACCTAATAATAAGAGAAAACAATAATGACTGATCTTTCACCACAACAACTAGCAGAAGCCTGCGCCGAAGCAATGTATTCACGCGACCAAGCCAGCCAGCAACTGGGTATGAAAATAATCTCTATCGCACCCGGCCGAGCAGTACTCACAATGACTGTTGATAATCGCATGATTCAAGGCCACGGCGCATGCCACGGCGGCTATTTGTTTACCTTTGCCGATTCAGCGTTTGCGTTCTCTTGCAACACCTATGACAAAGCCACAGTTGCTTCAGGCTGCAGTATCGATTACGTCACACCAGCCATGGTAGGTGACCTATTGACAGCCAGCGCAGAAGAGCGCAGCCGCGGTAACCGCACCGGCATCTACGACATCACTATCACCAATCAAAATGATCAAGTGGTCGCCTATTTCCGTGGAAAATCCTACCAAGTGCGCGGAAGCGTTCGCCGTTTAGAGGAATAAAGATGAAACCTAATACTATTTTACAAGATGCTTACATTGTTGATGCCGTCAGAACCCCGATTGGTCGCTATGCCGGTGCGCTATCAACAGTTAGAGCAGATGATCTTGGCGCTATTCCAATCAAAGCCCTGATCGAACGCCATTCAGATTTAGATTGGAGCAAAGTTGATGATGTGCTCTATGGTTGTGCCAACCAAGCCGGTGAAGATAATCGTGACGTAGCTCGCATGTGTGCGCTGCTCGCTGGCCTGCCTATTGATGTTCCAGGCGGCACTATTAACCGTCTATGCGGATCAGGTATGGATGCCATTGGTACTGCTGCCCGCGCACTGCGCACAGGTGACGCGCAGTTATTAATTGCTGGCGGCGTGGAGTCGATGTCACGCGCGCCTTTTGTGATGGGCAAAGCAGATTCAGCATTCAGTCGCCAAGCTGAAATGTTTGATACAACGATTGGCTGGCGTTTTATTAACCCGCTGATGAAAAAACAGTATGGCGTTGATTCAATGCCTGAGACAGCAGAAAACGTCGCTGCAGATTTTAATATTTCCCGTGCTGACCAAGATGCTTTTGCTCTACGCAGCCAAGAGCGTACCGCCATTGCTCAAGCCAGCGGTCGTCTCGCTGAAGAAATAACACCAGTACTGGTACCGCGCCGTAAGCAAGAGCCTCTCGTTGTAGATAAAGATGAGCATCCTCGCCAAACAACATTAGAAGCACTGGCAAAGCTACCAACCCCTTTTAGAGAAGGCGGCAGCATTACACCCGGCAATGCGTCCGGTGTAAACGACGGTGCGTGCGCACTACTGATGGCCAGCTCTGAAGGTATTAAGACGTTTGGTTTAAAGCCCCGCGCCAAAGTTTTAGCAATGGCCACTGCAGGCGTTGAGCCACGCATTATGGGTTTTGGTCCAGCACCTGCAACCCGTAAAGCACTGCAAATTGCTGGTTTAACACTCGAAGATATGGACGTTATTGAGCTCAACGAAGCATTTGCTGCACAAGCGTTAGCGGTGATGCGCGATTTAGGTTTAGCCGATGATGCGGCACACGTTAACCCCAATGGAGGTGCAATTGCACTCGGTCACCCGCTGGGTATGAGCGGTGCGCGCTTAGTAACGACGGCGTTGCATGAACTGGAAAAGCTGCATGCAGAAGGTAAATCCAGCCGTTATGCGCTGTGCACCATGTGCATTGGTGTTGGGCAAGGCATCGCGATAATTATAGAAAGAGTCTAATTAAGCTTGTTGCAATAAAAATAAGATTTACAACTGTAGCGGTCAATCACTGCTCGGTAACAAAAATAATAATTTAGGAATAAGACATGAGCTTACCATTACAAAAACTTGGTGCCCTAGATCCGCTGGAAACGGCGAGCATTGATGAACTGCGCAACACTCAATTACAACGCCTACGTTGGAGTTTAAATCATGCCTATACCAACGTACCTTTTTATCGCAAAGCGTTTAACGATCTAGGTATCCACCCACTGGATATTAAATGCCTGGAAGACCTGTCTAAAGTGAATTTTACCACTAAAGCAGACTTACGCGATAACTACCCCTACGGCATGTTTGCTACACCGATGCGCGACGTTGTTCGTATTCACGCATCCAGCGGCACAACAGGAAAACCAACTGTTGTTGGTTATACGCAAAATGATATCAACACTTGGGCAGATGTAGTAGCACGCTCCATTCGTGCAGCAGGTGGCCATGCGGGTGATAAGGTTCATATTTCCTATGGTTACGGTATCTTTACCGGTGGCTTGGGCGCTCACTACGGTGCAGAAAGACTGGGTTGCACAGTTATTCCAATGTCCGGCGGTCAAACTGAAAAACAAGTTCAGCTGATTAATGATTTTGGTCCAGACATCATTATGGTGACGCCTTCTTATATGCTTAATATCGCTGATGAGATGGAGCGTCAGGGCATTGACCCGCACAAACTACCATTGCGTATTGGTATTTTTGGAGCAGAGCCATGGACCGATAGCATGCGCACTGAGCTCGAAGAGCGCTTAGGTATTCAGGCTTTGGATATCTATGGTCTTTCTGAAGTTATGGGTCCAGGCGTGGGTATGGAATGCGCCGAAACTAAAGACGGTCCAACCATTTGGGAAGATCACTTCTACCCTGAAATTATTAACCCTACTACCGGTGAAGTACTGCCTGATGGCGAGTATGGCGAACTGGTGTTCACTTCTCTAACTAAAGAAGCACTGCCTGTTATTCGCTACCGTACGCGTGACTTAACACGTCTATTACCAGGTACAGCACGTCCAATGCGTCGGATTGACAAAATTACTGGCCGTAGTGATGACATGCTGATTATTCGTGGCGTCAACGTGTTCCCGACGCAAGTCGAAGAACAAATTCTGAAAATACGCCAATTAGCGCCGCAATACGAAATAGTTGTTTATCGTGACGGTAATCTTGATTGCGTCGATATCCGCGTTGAATTAAGACCAGAAGCGAACACAACAGACGCTGATACATGCCAAAAGCTTGCCAGAGAACTGCAGCACCACATTAAGTCGTGTATAGGTATCAGCACTCACGTCAAAGTGTGTAACGCTGGTTTACTGCCAAGATCTGATGGAAAAGCAACGCGTGTGTTCGACAAGCGTCAATAATCTTTCAGCTCTACACATACTAACCCCACCTATGTGGGGTTTTTTATCTCTTGATGAGCAACTCATCGAAAAACTCTGACAAAATAGCGACACATAAATTATATTATTATAAAAATATATGTATCTCTTAAAAGAAAGACTACAAAAGTATTAGCCAAACCAAGCATTTTATTCCACCAATACACGCCCAATATAAATCATTAATTTAGCTAACCAGCATATAACGCTACTTTTTCAAGCAAAAACAACAAAAACTCTAAAAACAGAGCAAATAAACGCGATACACAAAATCAACACTTGATATTAATTTAAGTATCATATAAAAATAACAGTCGCGGCTTAGCCACACCATCTGGGTTGTATCACTTACAAGCAGCCCAAAAACAAAAAAGACAAATTTTGGAGGCATAAGATGTACGCCCAACTTGTTGAAACTGGAGTCAAACGCGTTAAGACCTTGGCAGAAATGTCACCTGAAGAACGCACCTTCCAAGAAAAAGTTGATGCTGAGATTAAAATCGAGCCCAAAAACTGGATGCCCGATGCGTATCGCAAGACGCTTGTTCGTCAAATCTCTCAGCACGCCCACTCAGAAATCGTTGGTATGTTGCCTGAAGGCAACTGGGTCACACGTGCCCCTACGCTAAAACGTAAATTACAACTGATGGCAAAAATTCAAGATGAAGCCGGTCACGGTCTTTATCTCTACAGCGCTATGGAAACCTTAGGCGCAAGCCGTGATGCAGAAATTGAAAAACTTCACCAAGGTAAAGCCAAGTACTCAAGTATTTTTAACTACCCAACACTGAACTGGTCCGACATGGGCGCAGTGGGTTGGTTGGTTGATGGCGCAGCAATTGTGAACCAAGTTGTTCTACAAAGAACCTCTTACGGTCCTTACGCGCGCGCCATGGTGCGTATCTGTAAAGAAGAAAGCTTTCACCAGCGTCAAGGCTATCAAATCCTTCTGGATATGATGCGTGAAGGCACAGACGAACAAAAAGCTATGGTGCAGGATTCAATCAACCGCCTCTGGTGGCCTGCTTTAATGATGTTCGGTCCTTCTGATGAACACTCACCGAACTCCAAACAGTCCATGGCTTGGAAAATTAAGCGCAAGAGCAACGATGAATTGCGTCAGATGTTTATTGACCAAACCATTCCACAGCTTGAATTTTTAGGCTGCACAGCACCTGACCCAGATCTAAAGTGGAACGAAGAGCGTGGCCATTATGATTTTGGTGCAATCGACTGGAATGAGTTTTACGACGTATTGAAGGGCAATGGTCCCTGCAACCGTGAACGTCTTGCTACCCGTAAAAAAGCGATTGATGAAGGCACCTGGGTACGCCAGGCAGCAAAAGCCTACGCAGAAAAACAACAAAAACAGCACACCGCTGCTTGAAATTAGGAGTTAATCATGTCTGAAGAATGGCCACTCTACGAAGTATTTATTCGCAGTAAGCACGGTTTAAATCACCGCCACGTGGGTAGCGTACATGCTACAGATCGAGCTATGGCAATCGAAAATGCTCGCGAGCTGTACACACGCCGCAATGAAGGCGTGAGCATTTGGGTTGTACCATCCAATAACATTACCGCTTCTTCTCCTGATGACAAAGAGCCGTTGTTCGACCCATCAGAAGACAAAGTCTATCGTCATGCATCTTTTTATAAGCTGCCAGACGAAGTTGGCCAGATGTAAGGGGAGAAACCTATGACTCAAGCACTGACACAACAACAGACTTTGCAGGAATACCTGATAAGACTGGCAGACTCAAACCTGATTATTAGCCAACGCTTATGCGAGCTATGCGGTAAAGCGCCTGCAATCGAAGAAGACATTGCACTAACAAACGTTGCCCTAGATCTCGTCGGCCAAGCCCGTAACTGGTACGAATATGCTTCAGATTTAGATGAAGCTAAGCGCTGCCCAGATACACTTGCATTTCGTCGTGATGCGCATGATTTCCGTAATCTGCTATTAACTGAGCAACCCAACGGCGACTACGCAGTCACTATGGCTCGCCAGTTTTTCTATGATGTATGGCATTACTTCACCCTGCAATCACTGGTTAATTCACCTGATGAGCGCATGGCTGGTATTGCTGCTAAAGCCATCAAAGAAGTGACTTATCACTTACGCCGCTCCTCTGCATGGATGAAACGTCTAGGCGATGGCACTGAAGAAAGCCATGAGCGTATGGAAGCAGCTGTAGAGAGCCTATGGCGCTTTACTGGTGAGCTAGTCACTGCGGATACAGTTGAAACTGACTTAGCCGCACAAGGTTTAGCACCTAACCCAGAGCAACTTGCTGAAGACTGGAAAGGCATGGTTAAAGAAGTCCTCACAGAGGCAACCTTAACCCTACAACCTGATGACGCATGGATGTATATGGGCAGTAAGAAAGGTGTTCACACTGAGCATTTAGGATTAATCCTAGCTGAAATGCAGTTCTTACAGAGAGCTTATCCGAATGCAAAAACTTGGTAAAACTCCAAAACCAGTTGCAGCACCACTGGAAAATCCGGTTATTGCCACTGATCGCGTACCGTTCAACGCTTGCGGTGAACGGTTAAGCGAAGAGCAAATTTGGCAATTACTGGAAGAAGTGAAAGACCCAGAAGTACCGATTGTTAGCGTGGTTGAGCTTGGCATTATTCGCAGCGTGAGCTGGCTAGATGATGAGCTGACTGTTGAAGTAACGCCGACTTATTCTGGCTGCCCTGCTACGGATTTAATTGAAGAGTTAATTTCTGACGGACTGATGCAAGGTGGAATACGTAATCCTCAGGTCAAGCGGGTGTTAACGCCTGCTTGGACTACGGACTGGATTACACCTGCTGGGCGTGAAAAATTACGCGAGTTCGGTATCGCACCACCACAAGGTAGCGCCAGTAAAATGACGCTACTGGGGCATGATCAGCAAATTATCTGCCCACACTGTGGTAGCAAACATACCGAACAGATCAGCGAGTTTGGATCAACAGCCTGTAAGGCGCTCTACCGTTGTACAGAGTGCTTGGAACCCTTTGATTACTTTAAGTGCATATAACAAAATCGAGATCACTATGAGTAAATTTCACTCCTTGACCATTAAAGAGGTCAAACCAGAGACGCGTGATGCAGTCTCTCTGGCTTTTGAACTGCCAGAAGCATTAAAAGATGCGTATCGCTTTAAGCAAGGTCAATATCTGACCCTTAGAACAGTTATTGACGGTGAAGAAGTACGTCGCTCCTACTCTATCTTCAGTGGTATTCATGATGATGAGTTGCGCGTCGCTGTTAAACAAGTTCCCGGTGGACTGTTTTCAACCTATATCAATGAGCGCCTGAAAGCAGGCCAAGCCATTGATGTGATGCCGCCAGAAGGTCGCTTTTTTACTGAGCTTGATCCAGAGCGTGAAGGTAAATATCTGGCTGTTGCAGCAGGTAGTGGTATTACCCCTGTGCTCTCGATTATTAAAAGTACGCTAGAAACGGAACCTAAGAGTACCTTCACTCTTTTTTACGGTAACCGCGCTACTATTTCTACACTGTTTCGTGAAGAACTGTCTGACCTTAAAAACCGTTATATGCAGCGGTTTAACTTGGTCTTTATTTTCAGTCGCGAGCAGCAAGAAATCGATCTGTATAATGGCCACATTAACAGCGAAAAATGCGACGCTTTATTTGATCAGTGGATTAAACCTGAAGGTTTAACCGCTGCATTTATTTGCGGTCCACAAATCATGACCGAAACAGTGCGTGACTCACTGGAGCGTCACGGCATGGTAAAAGAGAATATTCACTTTGAACTCTTCACACCAGCTGGTGGAGCTTCTGTTGCCCGCGAAGATCGTGCTGAAACTAAAATCGACCCTACAGCTGTCAGCCAGATCACTGTAATTTCAGACGGTCGTGCTTTAGCTTTTGAACTGGTTCGTAACACTAAAAGCATTTTGGAAGCCGGTAATGAAATCGGTGCAGACTTGCCTTATTCCTGTAAAGCAGGTGTGTGTTCAACGTGCCGCGCCAAAGTCGTTGAAGGTGAAGTTGATATGGACTCCAGCTATGCGCTGGAAGACTATGAAATTGAAGCCGGTTACGTTTTATCTTGTCAGTGCTACCCCGTCAGTGACAAGGTCGTTCTCGACTATGATCAATAACACTTAATCATAACTAAACTCTACCGTTCTTATATTTACTCTGCCTCGTGCAGGGTAAATATAGTGTAGAAACCGGCTCCTCACACAAAATAAACAGAGCATAAGACTCAACTTATACATAAGAAGTCGTTAATAATAAAAAGAGAGACTCACTATGCAAGTTAAAACGAATAAGGTGCTTTTAATAAGCGCCCTAGCAGCAGCTATTGCAGTTCCAAGCATCACCCAAGCAGCATTTATTGAAGACAGCGCAGGCACCTTGAGCTTACGTAACTTCTATATGAACCGTGATTACCGTGACAGTGGCTTACCTGGAGCGCCTATCCATAAAGGCAAAAGCCAATCTAAATCAGAAGACTGGGGCCAAGCTTTTATGCTGCGTCTCAAGTCCGGTTACACTGAAGGCACAATCGGTTTAGGTATCGATGCTATTGGCTTAGCTGGCTTTAAGCTGGACTCAGCTGGTGGCACCGGTGGCACGGGTACATTAGTACGCAGTCGTCATACTGGAAAATCAGCAAATCAACACGGTTCTTTAGGTTTAACGGGTAAAGTTAAATTAGGCGAAACTGTACTCAGTATCGGAACCCATGAGCCGACATTACCGATAGTTTTCCGTAACGATACGCGCTTACTGCCGCAAACCTTTGAAGGCGGTCAGATCCAATCAAAAGATATTGAAAACTTCACCTTAACTGCTGGGCAGCTCAAAAAAGCACGCAGCCGTGATTCGACCAACGATGACCGGTTGAGCATGTATTCTGATGGATCAAAAGGTGGAGTTAGCAGCAATCGCTTTAATTACGCTGGAGCGAGTTATAACTTTATTCCTGGTTTAGCCGGCACCTATTTCTATGCCGAGCTTAAAGATAACTACAGCCAACACCATGCCAATCTGCAATATTTAACTGATTTAACCAATGAGCTTACATTCAAGGCTGACTTGCGTCACTTTAACAGCTCGGACAAAGGTAACACTAACGTCGACAACCGTTTAACCAGCGGTACCTTCACGCTAGGTTACCAAGGACACAAGCTGGGCTTGGGTTATCAGAACAGTAGTGGTAAAACAGGGATGCCGATCTTAGGCGGAGCAACTGATCCTTGGGTTGCCAATATCGCAACTTATCACATCTTCATTCGCGCCAAAGAAGATTCTTGGCAAGCTCGCTATGACTTCAACTTTGGCCAATTAGGCCTGCCGGGACTGAATCTTATGGCACGCTATATTAGCGGTGATGACTTCAAAATTGGAGGTCAGAGCGCTAAAGAATGGGAACGCGATATTGATCTCGGCTACACCATCCAGTCTGGCCCGCTAAAAAATGTCAGCCTATTAGCACGTAACGTTATGTACCGTGGCTCACATACAACCGACATTGATGAAAACCGTGTACTGGTAAACTATACGTTTAATTTCTAATTGACTAAAAAAAAGTGGCTCACCAGTTTGCATATGGGTGAGCCACTTTTTTATAGCAAGACAACATTGTAATCAGATAGAAAGCTTGCACAGTCTATTCATACGCCCGCACTCAACATGCGGGCGTATTTGTTTTAACTTTCTTGCCTTTTACTTACTCAGCGCTAGCGTCGCTAATCATTGCGTTGTACTCATCGGTAAAGAAGAACTTCTCTTCACCAAACGCAGGGACTAGGTCGTCATACCAGGTCGCTTCTTCATCATACTTAGCAAAGAACGATCTCTGTACCCAATCAGGATTACGACCCTGAATAAAGCGCAGCACAAAGACTTTCTCACCGTTGACTTCCATAATGCTCTGGATCTCAACTTTACCTGGACCGGCACTCATGGAAGGTCCACGCGCCGTACGTGCTAAACCCGACACTTGCTGGATCGCTTGACGATAAATCTCAAACGCACGCACCAAAGGCACTTCAAAGTAGCGCTTGGCACCGGTGTCACGCTCAACAAACATATAGTACGGAATCAAGCCCAAACGCACCTGTGTACGCCACATGCGCACCCAGACATCGGCATCATCGTTAATATGCTGCACTAAAGGCGCTTGTGCACGAATCACTGCACCGGTCGCACGAATACGGCGAATCGCTTCACGCACAATCGGCGTTTCCATTTCGCGCCAGTGGTTAAAGTGCGCCATAATCGCAATGTGCTTACCCGCATCAACTAGTTTTTTAAACAAGTCGAGCAACTCTTGTGCATCATCGTCGGTGACAAAGCGCTGTGGCCAGAAGGTCAGGGCTTTAGTACCAATACGCACAGTTTGCATATGCTCAAGCTCAGGGCTTAACAGCGGCTCAAGATAACTGACCACATGACGGGTTTTCATTACCATGGGGTCACCACCGGTAATCAATAAGTCGGTGATATTTTTATCTTCTGCTAAATAGCGGTGCAGCGATTCTGCTTCATTACTGGCAAAACGCAGTTCTTTATTGCCCACAAACTGTGCCCAGCGGAAACAGAACGTACAGTAGCTGTGACACACTTGGCCTTGGCTGGGGAAAAACAGCACCGTCTCACGGTATTTATGCTGCATACCCTCCAAGAACTCACCATCCAGCTCAGGCACGTTCATTTCTTGCTGGCCGGCTGGGTGCGGGTTTAAACGTCCTTGAATCTCACGCGCCAGCTTGGTGATTTCTGCACGAGGCAACTCATCACGCAAGGCTTGCGCCATCAAGTCATAGTCAGAAGGCTCTAACATGCCACGCTGTGGGAATGTCAGCTGGAACATAGGATCGTTAGGCACATTGTCCCAATCGATCAATTCATCGATCACATACTGGTTCACGCGAAATGGCAACACGCTAGCCACTACACGCATTTCAAAACGTTGTTCCTCAGATAGCTTTTTCAGCGGTTCAATTTTATCAAACTGACGGTCGGTATAAACCTGAAACCGTGTATTTTCCGTAAATCCCTCATCACTGAGAGGCATTATTTTTATAGATTGAGTCATGGCTACTCTCCACTCTATGCAAGTTCAGCACACCGTAAAGCCTTAAGACTTAACTCTGAACCCGCTTGTTGGGGCATCCCCTTGGGGAAAAGATAGCTACATTTTCAGTAGCACAAAGCTGCGATTAAGCACGCTAAGACGTGGCCTAATCGCTATTAGGGGCGGGAAGAAAAAGCTTCCCAAGGTGTCGGAATTATTCCGAAAAGGGGTAACCGTCTTACTAAAAGAAGGCTAAGACTACGGTATTTTCAAGTTTCACTCAATTACTCATTGAGTATTACTTTTGATTAAGCAGATCAGTTAGGCGAACTCTATCACGTTCAAAATCGCTCTCAAGATCACGCTTACTTTGCAAATAACTCGAAATTTGCCTTTGTAAGCGTTGCTGATCCATAGTCGATTCGACAATGCGCTGCAGCAAAGGTTCGTCGACAACTTGCCCTGATCTTTCCTGCAAAGCCGCCTGACCTTGTAGATTCGCTTTTAAACTATCCACAACTAATAAATTATTACGCACAATATTAATCTGCCCGTCAATTTCAGCCATTTTACGCTGACGCGCATGATCAATATCTTCAAGACGGGGATAAAGCCTGAGCAATTGCATATCAGCCTTTGCTTGCGCCTTCTTCACCTGCTTCTCTTTGTATTCCTCAGGTGTAGGCGCACGCGGCACTACACGTTTCACACGGCCCTGTTCGCTCAGTACCTCATAACCTTTACCAATCAAGTGTGACGGCACACCTTGGCGATTAATCACCGTAATGCCACGCTCATCAGTATAACGATAATACTCAACCGCATAAGCTGCACTACTGGTCAGCAGTCCAAGCGCAAGCAAAACACATACAGGGCCACGTAAAGGCATTACTTATCTCCTTGAAGAGACTGACAACTGCTTAAAATAATTATTAGATGCCATAGTCTTCACGGTAACGCTCAACCGCAGGCAGATATTGCTTCAACTCAGCACTTTGCGATAAGTATTCTAACACTTGTTGCAAAGATACAATGCTAATAACTGGCATATTGAAATCTCGCTCAACTTCTTGAATCGCAGAAAGCTCACCCGTGCCGCGCTCTTGACGATCTAAAGCAATCAATACACCCGCAGCCTGTGCACCTTGCGCCTGAATAATCTGCATCACTTCACGAATCGCAGTGCCGGCAGTGATCACATCATCAACAATCACAATATTACCTTCCAGCGGTGCACCCACTAATGTACCGCCCTCACCGTGGTCTTTAGCTTCTTTACGGTTAAAGCACCATGGCACATCGCGCTGATGATGCTCTGCCAGTGCGACGGCGGTGGTTGCGGCTAAAGGGATTCCTTTATAGGCTGGACCAAACACCACATCGTAGGACAAACCACTGTCAACTAACGCTTGAGCATAAAAACGCCCCAGCTTGGCCAAGGCTAAACCGGAGTCAAACAGCCCCGCATTAAAAAAATAAGGGCTGACACGCCCTGACTTCAAGGTAAACTCACCAAAGCGCAAAACACCACGCTCAAGTGCGAACTGAATAAACTCTCGTTGATATGCTTGCATAAAAAGGGTCCTTAACGCGTTGGGTTTAGCCAATTTAAAATACGTTCGGTATCATACACATACTTTTTTTCTAGGGGCTATCCATGCGGGTTATTAGTATAAATGTGAACGGGATTCACAATGCTATTGAACAAGGGTTATTTGACTGGCTACAAACGCAAAATGCGGATGTCATTTGCCTACAAGATACTCGTGCCAGCACGTATGAAATGGAAGCACCTGATGTGCAATTGCACGGATACTTTTGTTATGCCTGCGATGCTGAGCAACCCAGTCAAGGCGGTGTGGCTATTTACACGCGCCTGCAGCCCAAAGCCATTATAACCAGTTTAGGTTTTGAAACAGCAGATCGCTACGGCCGCTATATTCAAGCCGACTTCGATAAAGTCAGTATCGCCAGTGTATTGCTGCCATCAGGCCACAATGGTGAAGACGAGCTAAATCAAAAATTTAAATTTATGGATGACTTTGCTCGCTACTTGGACAAGCAACGTCGCAAGCGCCGTGATTATATTTACTGTGCATCATTATATATTGCGCACAATAAGCTCGACGTTAAGCACTGGCGCGATTGCCAGCAAGAAACGGGCTTCCTATCACCTGAACGTGCATGGATGGATGAAGTGGTTGGCACCATGGGCTTTATCGATGCATTACGCGAAGTGAATCGTGAAGGCGATTTGTACAGCTGGTGGGCTGACAGTGAACAAGCTGAATTGCTCAACTTAGGCTGGCGTTTTGACTATCAATTACTCACCCAAGGCATGCGCCGTACGGTGCGTAGCGCCAAGCTATCAAGACAGCCACGCTTTTCTCAACATGCACCCTTTAGCGTTGATTACGACTGGGTACTCAGCGTTTAAATATCAGTACTGAATAACACAAGCATTGACCCTCTTGTGTTATTCAGCACTGTTGCAATCCACCTTACTTAATAAAACGAATAGTGAGCGGATAACGGTAGGCCACGCCATCGTTGGCTTTGACTCCGGCAATAATGGTTAAAATTAACCAGTACAAACCCAGTACCGGAAGCAATAAAAAACCCACCAGCGCAAACATCAGCATTGTGCAGACTAAGCCAATAATCGCGATAGTAATCTGAAAGTTCAGCGCTTCTTTGCCGTTTTGTTCAACAAACGAGCCTAGGTCTTTCTTTAACTGCCAAACCAATAGTGGACCAATAATATTACCGAAAGGAATCAAAAAAGCGGCAAAAGCTGCCAAATGGGTCAGCATCGCCCATTGTTTCGCATCTTTGCTCAGCTCAGATTGCTCTGGGGTGACTGGTAGTTGTTCGTCCATTACCACTCTCCTATCGTTATGTTTAATACTTACTCGCTCTGCAAGACCGCCTGCTGCAGTGCAAACAACTCGCGCACACCTTTGTCAGCTAAAGCTAACATCGCGGTAAGCTGCTCAGTGCTAAAAGGTTCGCCTTCAGCAGTACCCTGCACTTCAATAAAACCACCTGCATCGGTCATGACAACGTTTAGATCCGTTTCAGCGGTGGAGTCTTCTGGGTAATCTAAATCAAGTACGGGTAAATCTTTATAAATACCCACTGATACCGCAGCGATCATTTGCTTGAGTGGTGAGCCGTTCTTCAGCATTTTGCGCTCTTTCATCACCGCTAATGCATCAACGAGTGCAACCATTGCACCGGTAATTGAAGCTGTACGTGTACCGCCATCGGCTTGAATCACATCACAGTCGACATACAGAGTGTTTTCACCCATTTTTGTCATATCAAGGGCTGCACGCAAAGAACGACCAATCAAACGTTGGATTTCTAAAGTGCGTCCGCCTTGCTTACCGCTGCTCGCTTCACGACGGGTACGGCTACCGGTGGCACGCGGCAACATACCGTATTCTGCAGTCAACCAACCTTGTCCTTGGCCCTTTAAAAAACGTGGTACGCCATTCTCTACACTCACGGTGCAAATCACTTTTGTATTGCCAAACTCGACTAAAACAGAGCCTTCAGCATGGCAAGTGTAGTTACGCGTAATTCGTACTTCACGTAGTTGATCAAGTTCGCGGCCACTAGGACGAGTCATTTAATATTCCTGTTTTTTAAATATGAATGAAACATTATAGGGATAGAACACCCCAACTTCAGTATTGTAAACACAACGCATGAAAATATTCGCTACAATTAACCCATTATTCTAATCCTGATTTTGGAGGTCCTTATGGTGCAAAGCATGACCGCGTTCGCTCGTGTCGAGCAAAATGGAGCTTACGGCACTCTCAGCTGGGAGTTGCGCTCGGTAAACCATCGCTACTTAGAGCCGCATTTGCGCCTGCCCGACAATCTACGCGAAGTCGAAGGCACCGTGCGTGAAGTGCTACGCAACGGTTTGTCACGCGGTAAAGTTGAATGCACTCTAAAACTGACAGAGTCGTCTAGCGAGCAGAGTTTGCAAGTTAATCAAGAGCGCGCCCAGCAGTTGATTCAAGCCGCTCAGCAGATTGCCAAGTTGATTACACAGCCCGCCGCTCTCAATCCGTTAGAGGTTTTAGCTTGGCCTGGTGTACTGAGTTCTCAGTCTGTGGACGGCCAAGTACTGAACAAAGCAGCGGTTGAACTGTTTAGCAGTGCACTGACGCAACTTAAAGAAAGCCGTGCCCGTGAAGGCGCAGACTTAGCCCGCCTGATCAGTGAGCGTCTGAATACGATTCAAAACGAAGTCAGCGTACTGCGTGAACTGGTTCCGCAAATGCTGGAACTGCAACGCCAGAAAATCCTCACGCGCTGCCAAGAGATGCAGGTCGAACTTGATCCCCAGCGTCTTGAGCAAGAGTTGGTTTTACTGGCTCAGAAAAGCGATGTCGCCGAAGAACTCGACCGCCTCGCCACGCATATCACCGAAGTCAGCCGTGTACTTAAAACCGGTGGCGCAATCGGTCGTCGTTTAGATTTTCTAATGCAAGAACTCAACCGTGAAGCCAACACCCTCGGCTCCAAAGCCATTGATCCTCGCTCCACCCAAGCCGCAGTCAATATTAAAGTACTGATCGAGCAAATGCGCGAACAGGTACAGAATATCGAATAATGTCTACATCTGTTCACACAGGCCTTCAAAGCCCAGTAACACAAGGGTTTTGAAGGCTTAAAAGAGCTCACTTCAGTCGACAGCAGCACACATATACCCACCACTACCTACATCTAATTGCTGGGCACAATGGTGGTTTCTCGCCAATCGCTCACATCTCCTATTGCCACAGCGCCCAATCACGTCTGTTACTCCGGTCATAAGGCTCATTAACAATCATAGTACTGGATCCATGTCGTCGAAATAACAGATCCGTAAAGCCTGTTGTTGATCACATCAATTAATTCATATAGGGTGAACTCATTAATAATAAATACAATGGTTCAAAAAATGTTCTCTCAATCACTTGCGACATCAACGATTATCCATGGTGCTCACCCTGAAGAGGTTTCAGCATTCGTGAACCAGCATATCGGAGGTCACAGCCTAGACCTGCTCGATGGTGAGAAGCATGCTGCAAGCGTAAGTTTTGGTGAGTTTGCAGGCTTTGGGTTATCGAAAATCAATTATGGTAACCACGTCAGGGTCAAGACTCCGGCACTGGATGACATGTACCATTTTCAGGTTGTGACTCGGGGCGAGTGCCACTGGCGGCAAGGTGGAGAGCGTTTACAAGTACGTCGCGGCCAGGC
>LFRM01332358.1_pt1 | contig 32892 bp, 28 predicted proteins | sample 618341 | NCBI WGS metagenome assembly LFRM01 (sample SAMN03654438, study PRJNA283298) | anaerobic digester metagenome | isolation source: pool of bioreactors CSTR01a, CSTR02a, and CSTR03a thermophilic anaerobic... | place: Denmark: Kgs. Lyngby | collected 2014-05-21 | reverse complement strand
TACAGCGCAAACAGCAGGGCTAAAGCGCCACCAGCGGGGGCAAACAGTGCAAGATTTTCCATAATACCCAACTCTCTCCTTATGCTGTTTCTAGAATTTTTTCGTATACCACCATTGACTAAATGTTTCCAGACCATCATAGGTAAGATCAATTAAATGTGTGCATCCTTCATTACTCCCCAATAAATTAGCAGTTTCTTTCTTTGATAAGCGAAATGCTTCCTTACCGTACAAATGTTTACAAAAATCTTTCGCTTCTTGACAAATTTTATCTGTAACACGTGTTAGATCACTGTTGACCTCCTCAATTATTCCTTGACGGTTGCATTTTATAATGACGCTTAATTCGTGCACCGTATCCAGCATATTGCCAATAATCAAATACCCAAGTTTACCTATATCATAGAGGTGCTGGCTGCCGAATCGACTAAATAGGAGGTGTTCTCGATTAAATTCTGAGGCCACTTCATCCCAGGTTCTGCTTATTCGGTCAAGATTGCTGTAATAGCAACATCTGCCTCGATAAACGTCTTCCCAGTAATCACTGTACTCTTTGGAAGTAGCAAAACCTCTTTCTTGACAAACAAAAGTTTCAGCTTGAATTAAGGTGCGAATAACATCCTTAACCAATGAAACCGTCAAGGTATCTTCTTGAACCTCCTGCAAGGCTTGATTAATGGAAGCTCCTTCATTTATAGAGGCATAAATGCCTTCTAGGCTATTGAGGTAAATGGGACCCAGCCGTTCCTTTCCGAATATCGTACCTCCATCCGCATAGGCTTGCAAAATTTTAAATGTGCTAATATCTACTAGCAGGCGAAGGTACCTCTCTTGATTACTATCCAGGTAACGACTCTCGGCTATCATTATCTTACTGTCTATCTCTTTACGGTAAACATTTATGTTTAAAAACCGCTGTTTAAGGCAAGCGAACAAATATATCATCCCCTATCCCTTTACAGGCAAATAAACTTATTTCATAATCACCTAGTTTAAAAATCGCTCAATTTTTTGAGACTCCTACAATGTTTACTGATGGGTGTCCTGCATGCTGCTGAAATTACATTTGTTCATAAATACTCTCCTTTCATGGTTGCTGTGGTCCATAATTCTTTTCTATCTTCCAATAAAATTGGGGGGCCTCTTTTCTAGGCCAAATTTAGCAATCTCGCTGGCAATTATTAAATCTGAATAGAGAGCCAATTCGCAACCACCAAGGAGTCGGGATTAAATATCCCAGAGCTGAATGAATACGGTGGTTCTTATAAAAATCTATGTAAGCCCCCATTTGAGGTAATCGCTTCACTGTATGTCTCTATAGGTTGTAGTGAAGTTCTTCTTCCTTGAGAATACGGAATAACCGTTCAATATGAGCATTATGCTCTAAGTATGGCATAGGCCGAATATTACAAAAGAGTTGCGTCGCATGGGGCCAAGTCCTTAACAAATTTACGGCTCAGTATTTTAGCAGCATCCTTGATACTGATTCCGTCTTTTCTTAGCTCAGTGGCCAAACAGCCATCTATTCCACTGCTTCGTCATTGCCCTCTGGTTTAACTTTTACCTCTCCAGTATAAGAATTAACATAAAAACTCTGCCGTGATTGGGTACCTTTATTTCGTAGAATAACTTTTATTGTTGGGATGTACAGCAAAAAAACTGCTTTCACTTCGCAATGAGGCGGTCCGAAAATAAATTGCTTGTTAATACGACTCTTTCTAGCATCTTCAATAATACGACAAAAATCTTCTTTTGATGTTAGGGTAGGTAAAATATACTTTTCTTTGCAATCAACATCACTAAGCTTCGGAATACCTCGTAGAACAACGTATTCTCCGTTTAACGCATCGCATACTACGTAAAATGTTATATGTTTTGCTGGGAATAGAACTCTATGTTTTGATGTGTATACTTCTCCAACCCAGTAAGGATAGTTGAAGTATTTCTCTGTTGTAATGCTGTAATCACTGGCATCTACTTTAGCTTTGTTCTCCTTTTGCAATGCTTTGAGAACGTTTTTGACTGCTTTATTTTCAGAAATATTTGCTTTTTTGCTTGGTATCTTGATTTGCATAGTATATTTCACCTACCCAATCTGCCTGTATACTCTGAGGGACTAAGCAGCTTCACTCTCAGAGTGCCAGCTTTCAACCCTGGCTATAATTTCGGACTCAGAAGGTTTACTCAGCAGGCTGCCCACAATCTTGCAACAAGAGCTATAGGTAAAGAAATGAACATTTCTGAAAAAGTGGGCAGTTCCATACCGAAGAACAGGATGGCATAGGAACCTCCTCCCGCTATTAGTGCAGCCAGCGCTCCAGAGTCAGTAGCTCGTCTCCACCACAAGCCAGCTAAAAGAGGTATCATTAATGAGCAAACCAGGAAATTCATGGCCTGGGTATATAGGACCGTGATGTACTCCGGAGGGTTAAAGGAGAACAGAAGCACAATGAAGGAAACTACAAAAACCATTAAGCTTCCCAAGCGTGCTTGTTTCTTTTCCTCCATATCTGGTTTAAATATTCCTACAATAATGTCATTGGAGATAGCTGCTGCAGCTGCTATTAACAAACCAGCCGCGGTAGACATAATTGCTGCAAATATAGCTGCAGCGGTAAGTCCTTTCCAAAATGGGTTGAAGATCACTTCGATAAGATATAAGAAGGCAGCATCTTTGTTATCAGGTACATCCACACCTATGACACATCTTGAAGCAGTTGAAAGAATAAATATTGTGCAAACAGTAAATATGGTTATTAAAATCATGCCGCCATGAAGAGATACGGCTGCTCCAAAGGGGTTTTTAGCCGTACTTACTCTCATCAGAATATGAGGAGAACACAGGCCGATGAAAACCCAAACAAAAAAGAATCCCGCATAAGACAGCAGAGGCAAATGCAGTTGTCCCATTTGCGGATAGTATTCAGTAGCCATATTAATCATAGCATCGAAACCGCCAAAGTGCATCAAGGCGGCAACTGAAGTAACTACGGTTACCAACATCATCAGCATACCCTGCAGAAAATCAGTCCAGGTTACCGCTAACATTCCGCCAATCATAACATAAACCGTAAAGATCGCCCAAGTAATAATTAAAGCAAGATTAAAGTCTACTCCCAATAAATATTGTCCTACTGTCCCAGAAGCTTTCATCTGAGCAACCAGGTAAACAGTATAGGCTATAGCAATAACAATAGGAACCAACAAAGCTATAGCTTTATTGGGAAAACGCATTTTAATGAATTCCGAGATTGTTTTGGCACCGCTTTTACGTAAAGGACGGGCTACCAATAATGCTCCCATTCCCAGTCCTGCGCCGGACCCAAGATTTGCACAAGCAATATAGGCAAGGCCTAGGGTAGCTCCGAGTCCGATATTTCCCATCATGCCCCCACCGCTCATTACGGTAGCCAATAAGGCAAAGGCATTAACTAAAACTCCAACATTTGACTCAGCCGACCAGAAACTGGAAGCAGTTTTCGAAGCCCTGCTCCGGAAGTAAAAACCTATTGCCAGCATTGCAACTGCATAAACAATAACAATTGTTAATTCAAGAGTTTTCATGCATTATTCCCCCACGCTCTCAGTTTTTTTGCCTAGGCTTAAATAGGCGGCAATAATATTGTAAATTGGTACACAAAAGGTCAAGATTACTAGTATCCAAGAGTTTAAGCTGACATTTTTATACATTGTGTTTCTCACAGATGGGAAAAAGGCGATAATGCTAATAACAAAGAATACAATCAGGGCTATCAGATCGCTTGTTCTCATTTTGATGAGACCGTTTGTTCTTACTTCAGGCATGGTTTTTTCGTCAGACATGATTTCACTCCCCTTGGTTTTGTCGTTTTTCTTCTTCCTCTCTCAATACTCGACGTAATAATTTTCCAGTCCCTGTCGCAGGTAGCGAATCTCTGAATTCAATTTCTCTCGGGCGTTTATAAGCTGCCATTTTATCCTTTGCCCACTCTATAAGCTCATCCTCGGTAATTTTTCCTTTATACTGATCCTTCAAAACAATAAAGGCTTTAATCAACTCACCTCTGCGTTCGTCTTTTTTGCCAATAACTGCTGCTTGAGCCACAGCTTCATGTTTGCAAAGATATAGCTCAACTTCTTCTGGGAATACACTATATCCAGAAGTTTTAATCATCTCCTTCTTACGACCCATAAATATCAGGAAGCCTTCTTCATCTAACCGGCCGATATCACCTGTATATAACCATCCATCACGCAAAACCTGACTCGTAGCTTCGGGATTGTTTAAATATCCTTTGAAAACGCCAGGGTTTTTGACCACAATTTCTCCAATTTCACCTGGAGGGCATTCATTACCGTTTTCGTCCACAATTTTGACATGCATTTCTTCAAAGAGGGGAATTCCACAGGTCCCGTATTTGGGGTATTCTGGTGGGGTAACCGTATCCATGGTATGACTCTCCGATAACCCATAAGCTATTTCTAAGAGTTGCCCACCTCTAGTTATTTCCGCCCATTTGTCTGCCATTTCCTTAGTAAGCTGTACACCAAAACTTGTAGTAGTAGCCATACGCATGGAGCATAGATTGTACTTGTTTACGTCAGGATGATTGATTATTTCGAAGTTCATCAAAGCTGAACCATACCAGGTATTGCATTTGAATTTCTCAATTGCCTCCATTACTATTTCCGGGGCATATTTAGTAATCAGTACCATAGTTGATCCATTGTAAATATGAGTATTCATCATGCACATACCGGCAATATGATATATGGGCTGGGTGCTTAAAAATACATCGTATTCGTTAAAATAATAGCAAGTTCCGGTGGAAACAGCTTTATACAGAGCATTCCAGTAAGTAATCATTGCCCCTTTGGGTAAACCTGTTGTTCCAGAAGTGAAAATGATGAGGCTAACATCGTTTTCAATATCAATATCTACCGATGGGGTGTTGGGGGTGGTTGATTTAATAAGATCCATCATCTGTATAGCCCCATCCAGGTCCGTGGGATCTTCATATTCCAGAATGAATGGCAAAGCCGGTTCCTCTGGCAGAAAATCTTTAAAGGAGCTGACTATGATATGTTCTAAGGGGGTGCTATCCTTCACATTTTTTATTATGGGGTACAGGTAAGTATTGCTATAATGACCCGAGCGTTAAGCTCGTTGATCTCATATTCCAGTTCCCATTCCTTGAACATTGGGCTGCACGGACCCACACTGGCACCAATCCGCTGAGCAGCATAAAAGGCGATCATAAACTGCGGACAGCTTTGCATATAAATTGCAATAGCATCACCCTTTTTGACTCCCAGAGCTGTTAGTGCCGTTGCCAGACGATCCACATAATCTTCCATCTCGCCCCAGGTTATTTCCTTACCATAGTAGTTGATACAGATTTTGTTAGGAACCCGACGAGCATGGTCCTTAATATACTGATCCAGTGGTTTTTTACCAAATTTAAACTCGGGGCTCCTGGGTACATTGCGAGGAATAAACTGTTTAATTGCCATAACACTCACTCCTTTTCTTTGGGTCTTTATGTAATTAAATTCAGTAAGTGAATACTTCTATTTTTTTCCCTCCTCTCTGCTGAAGGATTCATAACAGTCCACTGGATAGATCTCATTTTGTAAAGGGCTTTAATGCTTCACGTGATTCCGGTGTATTCCCACACAAGGTTGCCACCTCTGTTTCATAAAGGTTAGCAACACTAAGTCCCGTTTCCAGCGCAACCCGGATGGATTTTTTGATCATTCGTAACGCATGAGGTGACTTACTGCATAATTTTTCACATGCATCCCTCACAACAGTATCAAGCATCTCTTCGTCAACTACCCGATTTACAATGCCTATTCGATAAGCTTCTTCAGCATCAAAAGTGTCTCCCAGCATCACTATTTCCGCAGCCTTATGCTTTCCAACCAATCTCGGCAACATGCCGGCTGATCCCATAAAACCGTAATTTATTTCCTGTTGGCCAAATTTCGCATTCGGAGTAGCATATACCAAATCGCAGGCTAAGACTAATAAACATCCCCCTCCAAAGGCGTAACCTTTCACTGCAGCAATAACTGGTTTCTCCAAATCCATAATACAGTTGGCTATTTTGACGAACTTGTAATAATAGTCACGAAACTCAAAGTTTTGCCTGGCTGCTATCTCTTCCAAATCAGCTCCGGCAATAAATGCCTTATTGCTGCCCATACCACTAAGGACTACGACTCGTACGTCTTGCAATTCATCAATCTGTAAAAACAACTCATATAATTCATCAAGTAAAGCGGAATTCATTGCATTATGTTTGTCTACTCGGTTTATGCTGACAAAAGCAATTCCTTCGTCAACAGCAAAGGCAATATTAGAAGAAATATTGTTGGCCATACTATCACATCCTGTTATAATATTCTGAACTTTTTTATATGGATTTGCCTGGTTCAAAAATGCTTCGACTATACTCGGGCCCCAAGTATTTTTAGCTGGCCAATATATAAAGCAAATAACATGCCAAAGTTGACATTAGTAAGTCAAAAGTATGTGTTTATGCGTTTCATGCAACACAATAATCCTTTTTGTCATCGATACAGGTATATGATGAAATATGTCATTACGGCGTTTGATACTTGTTTCTTCATTCAGCAATTACCCCATAAAGCTATAAACATGAAAAATATCATCAAGGTGATGAAGTTTATCCTCCTGAGTTTATCGGTTGAATAATTGCCATTTACAAAACAAAAAGCAAAGCCATATTCAACTCGTTCAATCTTATTGGGATGATAAAGGTATGGTCAGGCATGAAGTTATTACTATACTTTAGCCTTCTCGATGAGATTGAAAACACAGGAAAGCTTTGGAAGAACCCTTGTTTCCGGTCAACCGCAGTTTTTGCAACATGCTGGTGAATATAGTGTTTTAGGATGTTAGGATCAAGGGTGCAGGAAGAGTTATTATAAAGACGGGTAGCAGGAATTAAAGAGAGAGCAGCGATAACAGAGTGGCGAGAACTAGATGAAACAGCAGTCAGCCAGGATAAAAGGTTTGACTACTATTACGGAATGCAGACCAATGCCGGGAATCTTTCCGGCCAGTGCAATCCTAACTACTCATCAAACTCTGGGGAAGATGGAGAATTCTTCAGAATCGCGAAAAACACACTGGATGTACTGGCGTTATTCCATTCGAGAGAATCAAAGGTTAAAGGCCATTTCGCATAATGTTTCCTAAATTCCATTTATCATCGATAAATGATGAAATATGTCATCATGGCGTTTCACTATTATGATTCGACATTTTCCCCATGAATCCATAACTATATGAAAAATATCATCGCAATGATGAAAAGTATCCTCAATAATACTTATCAAAAGTCCATTAGTTTATTTGTTTCTTAGTGGAATATTATAGCGAGCAGCTTTTTTTACAATAGTTGATTGGTCCACACCTAGTACTTGAGCAGTTTTCCTGGTACTACCGTATTTTTTCAAGGCTTCCTGCAGCAATCGTTTTTCATATACTTCTAATGTGGCTTTTAACTTATTGCCCTTCTCTGTTTGGATAGTACTAAAATCTATTGCATCTAGGTCTAATTCGTCTGATTCCCTCAGTCTGATGTCAGTTATTACATCTCCCTTAGATGTAACAATTGCCCGTTCAATTACGTTTTCTAACTCGCGTATATTTCCAGGCCATTTGTATCTTTGCATTTCGCTTATGACCCTGGCATCTATACTCTTATTCATGCCATACTTTTTATTATATTTAGATAAAAAGAAATTAACGAATTCTGGTATTTCTTCAACTCTTTCCCGCAGAGGAGGAACAGTAATCGGTACTACATTCAGGCGATAGTATAAATCTTCTCGGAACTTACCTTTAAGAACCATATCGCTTAGGCTTCTATTCGTGGCTGCAATGACTCGTACATCCAACTGTTTTGGTACAGTTCCTCCTATCCGAGTTATTTTACCATCTTGTAATACTCGCAACAGTTTTACCTGCAGTACTATCGGCAATTCTCTAATTTCATCCAAAAATAGAATTCCATGGTTGGCAACCTCAAAAAGACCCATTTTCCCGCCTTTACGTGCCCCGGTAAAAGACCCCGGCTCATAACCAAATAATTCGGATTCCAAAAGAGTCTCTGGTATAGCTCCACAATTAATGCGAACAAAAGGCTTGTCAGAGCGCGGACTATTTTCATGCAGTATTTGAGCAATAACATCTTTCCCGACCCCAGTTTCTCCCGTAATCAATACTGTGGAATCAACCTGGGCGACACGAATAACTAAATCGATAAGATCTCTTGACTTGGGTGAGCTGAAAATATATTTATTGGCTATTTTGTATTTATTAATTTCCTGAATATAATGCTGATTTAATGAATTGATCTGTTCTTTAAGTGCATTTAACTCGGTAATATCCCTTACATTAGCTACTACTCCATGCGATGTGTCATTATCATCAATTATTGGATTGGCAGTAATAATAACATTTTTGCCCGATTTCAATTGCTGAACAATGGTCGCCGCTTGTTTTGTCTCAGCAACCTCCTTGATTAGCCGTGGATCAAACAAGTCGCTTTCTAGTTCATTTATATTCTTTCCGATTACATCTGACTCAGATACTCCAGCTAAATTAAGATATGATCATTAGCTTTTATGATGTTACCCTGGTGATCAGTAACAAAGATCCCGTCAAAAGAGCATTCAATAATAGCATTAACCCTCTGCATTAATTCTTGGGTTGATTTTAACTTCGCTGACAGCATTTCTATCTCCGATATGTCCTGGATCACTTCAACGGCTCCTATGATTTGTCCATTTTCTAAAATAGGGGATCGATTACAAAGATAAGATCTATTGTTATACATTTCCATAACCCCATATTCATGCTCCGCTCTTTCAATGATTCGAAATAACCGGCATTGGGGTAAGACAGCTTGAATACGCTGTCCTAAAATATCGTCTTTTTTTACGCCGAATATTGCTTCAGCGGCCGGATTAATAACCTTTATTATGCCTTCTTCATTAATACTGATGATACCAGCACGTATAGAAGAGATCACAGTATCCAAAGTGTTCCGAATGTTTACTACCGACTTATAATAAGCTCTTATAGTGTCGGATAGTGTAACAATGCCCACCAGTTTATCTTGATCAATTACTGGAAGGCTGCTTACATTCCATGTTATTAACTTTTGCACTTCTGTGTCAGGACTAATAGTGATTATATCCCTTTTCATTATTTCCCGAGCAGGAGCTTTTAGATCAATGTTTTGGGCAATAAGACGCAATACATGAGCACGGGTAATCAAGCCTCTGACGCATCTATTTTTATCTACAAATAGGAATACCATCGATTTTTTCTTTGACAATCATCTCAATAACATTCTGTAACGATTCGTCCTCATGCGCTGTTGGGGGATCAGGTCTCATAAATCTACATACCGTACTGGCATCCATATTTCCATCCTCCCTTATAAACGCTTTTTCGGCACCATTCGTCAACTTTCTTTGCCGTCAATATATACTAACTACTTTCTAAATTGCAAGTTTTATTCCAGCATGGTTTGGGTCAGATTTAGCAGGGCAAGTCAGCACGACAGGCCTGTTCAGTTGATTTAGCCCTGGATTTACTGCAGTCTGACGTCGAGGTACTATGGGCAGTCTGCAAATGGCATGATTATTGCAATAATAATTGCCGGCAGTTATCCAATGCATGCTCTGGGGTGACAAGGATTAATTTTCCAGAAGCCTCATGGTTGCAAAAACATTGAAGAGAGGTGCAGTGAATGGCTCTTAAGACTCCTCAACAATATCTGGATGATCTGAGGAAAATGAACATTGAACTTTACATGTTCGGGGAAAGGATAGAGAACTATGTGGATCACCCGATAATCAGACCATCTATTAATTCCATGGCTATGACCTACAAACTGGCTCTTGATCCTGAATATGAAGACATTATGACCGCTACCTCAAACTTGACCGGCAAGAAAATCAATCGTTTTACCCATCTGCACCAGAGCACTGAAGACCTTGTCAAAAAAGTGAAAATGCAGAGATTGCTGGGAATGAAGACCGGCAGCTGTTTTCAAAGATGTGTGGGCATGGATGCCTTTAATGCTGTGTACAGCACTACTTATGAAATAGACCAGGCTTACGGTACCGAGTATCATAAACGGTTTATCAAATACATGGAATACGTACAGGAAAATGACTTGGCCGTGGATGGATGTATGACTGATGCCCGTGGTGATCGTTCCAAATCTCCCAGCCAGCAGCCCGATCCGGATGCTTACCTGCATGTGGTGGAAAGAAGAGAAGACGGAATTGTGGTCCGGGGATGCAAATTACACCAGACGGGAATGATCAATTCTCATGAAATCCTTGTTATGCCCAACAACAGTTTAAAAGAAAATGAGAAGGAATGGGCGGTATGCTTTGCTATTCCCTTGGATACTCCGGGAATGCTTTATGTTTACGGCAGACAAGCCAGTGATACCCGCAAATTGGAAGGAGGTAGCATCGATGTAGGTAATGTCAACTTTGGCGGACAAGAGGTAATGGCTATATTCAACGATGTGTTTGTCCCCTGGGAAAGAGTATTCATGGATGGGGAAACAGACTTCACCACCATTTTGGTTGAACGTTTCGCCGGATATCACCGTCAGAGTTATGGCGGATGCAAAGTGGGCGTAGGTGATGCTTTGATAGGTGCCGCTCAGGCTATTGCCGATTACCAGGGAGTGGCCAAGGCTTCTCATATTAAAGACAAGATTATTGAAATGTGCCACCTCAATGAAACCCTGTATGCCTGCGGAATTGCTTGTTCTTCGGAAGGCAGAAAAACCGCGGCGGGAAATTACTTGATTGACCTGTTGCTGGCAAATATATGCAAGCAGAATGTCACCCGCTTCCCCTATGAGATCGCCAGGATAGCCCAGGATATAGCTGGCGGATACGTTGGTACCATGCCTTCAGAAAAAGATTTTGCCCATCCTAAAATAGGGCCCTTGGTTAAGAAATATTCTACCGCCAGAAGTGATATTCCGGCAGAACACCGCCAGAGAATGCTGCGATTAATCGAGAATATAACCCAGGGCGCTGCGGCAGTAGGGTACTTGACGGAATCCATGCATGGTGCCGGGTCACCTCAAGCCCAGCGGATTATGATTTCTCGGTTGGTCAATCTTGAGCAACGCAAAGAACAGGCAGAAATCCTCTGCGGAATTAGGGAAAACCCGGATTTGGACTGGTAGTTATCCCGCTGAGCATGTCAAAGATGCGATAGAGGGAATGATTTCGACAAGTAACATCATTTTAGTATGGGAGGTTAAAATAATGGACGTTAAAACTATATGTGTTGTCGGAGCAGGAACTATGGGACATCAGATAGCTCTACAGGCAGCAGTGTCAGGGTTTACCGTTTATTGTACTGACGTTAAGGCTGAGGCATTACAGAAAGCCCAGGATTTTGCGGACAAATGGCTAAATGGCCGCGTAGAAAAAGGCAAAATGTCGGCAGAAGAGGTTGCTGCTGTAAAAAGCCGCCTTAACTTTGCCGGCAGTTTGGAAACGGCTGCCAAGAATGCTGATCTGGTAATAGAAGCAGCCATTGAAATACTGGAAATAAAGCGGCAGATTTTTACCCAGTTGGATAGGATTTGTCCGCCCCATACCATTTTGGCCACCAACAGTTCTTATATAGTTAGCTCCAAAATTGCCGATGCCACCAACCGCCCAGACAAAGTATTGAACATGCATTGGTTTAATCCTGCCCTGGTAATGAAACTGATTGAAGTGGTAAAAGGCCCCCATACCTCGGAAGAAACCGTGCAGACAGTATTGGAAGTAAGCCGTGCTTTAGGAAAAGTACCTACCCGGGTCAATAAAGAGATCTATGGCTTTGTATGTAATCGAATTTTCAGCGCTATTACCAAGGAAGCCTGTTATCTGTTGGATCAGGGTATTGCTTCCATCGAAGATATTGACAATGCTGTGCGCAACGGATTAGGTCATCCCATGGGCCCCCTGGAGTTGCTGGATCTTACCGGAATTGACCTGGAATATAACGTATTAATGGAAAGGTTCCGGGAAACTGGAGATCCCAAGGACAAACCCAGCCCGGCACTGGTGGAGAGATATGCTCTTGGTAAATATGGACGCAAAACCGGCAGTGGTTTCTATGAGTATATATCCAAGTAGATTATGAGACGTGATTCAACGGAGGTCCAATTATGTATTATGAATTCATTTCGATAAAAATCCAAGAGGAAACAGCGATAGTCTACTTGGACAGACCTAAAGCTCTGAATGCCTTAAATAAAGCCATGGTAATGGAATTGGATAAAGCTTTTGATAAAATGGCTGCCGATCCCAATATCAAATCAGTGGTTATAACAGGGGTAAAGAACTTTGCCGCAGGAGCAGACATATCCAACATGGTTAACCTGAGTCCGGAAGAAGCTAAAGATTTTTCCTTCTGGCGGACATTTAACAAAATAGAGGAATTTCCCAAACCGGTGATTGCTGCTATACATGGCTTCGCCTTAGGAGGCGGCTTGGAACTGGCTTTGGCTTGCGATATCAGGATAGCTGCTCCCGATGCCAAATTGGGTTTTCCGGAAATAAATCTGGGCATATTCCCCGGCGCGGGCGGAACCCAGCGCCTGCCCCGCCTGATCGGTCCATCTCGAGCCAAACAGCTGATTTTCTCTGGGCAAATTATTAATATTGATAAAGCCAAGGAATACGGTTTAGTAGATATGGTGGTAGAAGATCCCTTGGCGGAAGCTCTTAAACTGGCCGGCAAGTTTGCCGAAAAATCTCCAATAGCTTTAAAACTAGCCAAACAATGTATAAATCATGCCCAGGAAGCTGAGCAGAAGCAAGGTATTGAATTTGAAGCTTTGGCTTGGGCCAGTTGTTTTGCCACTGAAGATCAGAAAGAAGGCATGCAGGCTTTTTTGGAAAAACGCAAAGCAGTTTTTAAAGGTAAGTAACGAAAGGGGAAAGGGTTAATGCAGACTAAAGAAGTTGTAATCGTAAGCGGTGCTCGTACAGCCATTGGCAACTTTATGGGCGCACTGGAACAGTTCAGCCCAGTTGATCTAGGTATTTTTGCCCTAAATGGTGCCCTGGAAAAAGCAGGTATTAAAGGAGAAATGGTGGAGTCCATTGTATGCGGTCATGTGGGACAGGCCTCCTGTCCGGGGAATAGCGCCCGGCTGATAGGCCTGGGGTGCGGTATGCCCTTTGATTCTGCCGCAGTTACCGTTCACCAGCAATGCCCTTCTTCCTTGCGGGCCGCCGAAATATGTGCCCAGGAAATAATGCTGGGAAAAGTGGAAATCGGTGCTGTAGTGGGAGTGGAGAGCCAGACCAATACCCCTTATATCCTGCAGAGAGCCAGAAAGGGCTATCGCCTGGGTGACGGGGAAGTAATTCAGGATGGCTTAATGCTGGGCGGTCTGATTTGTCCCTTCAACGGGTATCACATGGGGGTAACCGCAGAAAATATTGCAGAAATGTATGGTATAACCCGGGAAGAGCAGGATGAACTGGCCGTAATGAGTAACAAGAGAGCCTGTAAGGCCATTAAAGAAGGTTTGTTCAAAGATGAAATAGTGCCAATTGAAATAAAATCCAAAAAAGGCACTATAATTTTTGACACTGATGAACACCCGAGAGAAGATGCCAGTATGGAACTGTTCTCAAAACTGCCGCCGGTATTCAAAAAAGGCGGAACAGTAACTGCTGCCAATGCTTCCAGCTTGAATGATGCCGCTTCGGCCTTAATTATGATGTCTGCGGAAAAAGCCAAGGAATTGGGGATTAAGCCCCTAGCTCGGGTGGTATCTTCCGCTACCGGAGGCGTGGATCCAAAAATCATGGGTATGGGAGTAGTTCCCGCCGTAAGACGGGCCTTAAAATTTGCTGGTTTAGAGCAGAAAGACATTGACTATTGGGAGATCAATGAAGCCTTTGCTGCTCAATTCCTGGGAGTAAACCGGGAACTTAAGTTAAGCCTGGATATTGTTAATGCAGTAGGCTCAGGAATATCCCTCGGTCACCCGGTGGGCGCAACGGGAGCCCGATTGTTGGTGACCGGTATCAATGAATTGAAGCGCAGGGGCGGCAGATATCTCTGTGCATCCCTCTGTGCCAGCGGCGGCCCGGGAGTTGCTATGATCGTTGAAAATATCAAATAAAAGTCAGGGCAACACCACTGGTGATTAAATATTATAGGTTTATGGCAGGGAGAATTGGCTGCAACTCCCTAGCGCCCCCCTTATTTCGGCAGGGAGAATTGTTTGCAGCTCCCTGCCACCCCCTTTCTTTTTTGGGTAAATCGTCAAAGTTCCTTAATAAACATAACAGTTAACATGCGAAAATAAATAGACCTGCATACATAGTTATACGCGTGCCCGGTAATACTCTACAAATAATGCAGCGGAGCCTGCCAAAGCTCCGCTTTTTTTTGACGCCAGGTTATGAAACCCCCAGCTTATCTTTCCAAATATAAACAAGCCCTGTCCACCATCAGAGCTGATCAGCTACTGTCTGGCGGTGCAGGTAGTCACTGCCGGCAATTATGGACAGCATCTGGGCGTCCCGCAGGAATTTTTCCGCTGGATGTCCCACCAGAAATCCCATGCGTCCTACCAGGTCAACCGCCTGGGAGGTAACCTGCTGGGCAACTTGGGTAGCATACAGCTTGGCCATAGTAGAAGTGCGGGAATAATTGCCTTCCTGGTCAATATGGTAGGCAGCCCTGGCTACTGACAGCCGAGCAGCATCTATGTGGGCGCTCATATCCGCCAGAGCGGTAGCAAAATAAGCATTGGCGGTGGTATTCTTGCCCAGGAGATCCTTTTCTCTGGCCAGATTGCGCACCAGCTCATAAGCCGCCCGGGCAATTCCCACACCGATAGCGCCGACTAAAGCCAGATTACGGTCAAAGGTCTGCAGCAGCAGGAAATATCCTCCTCCCGGCCGGCCCAGGCGATATTCTTCCGGTACGGCAACATTTTTGAACTGCAGTCTTACTGTATGAGCCGATCGCATGCCGATTTTCATCACCGGTTCTACAACAGTTATCCCCGGAGTATTAGCTGGGACCACCACAAACTGCAGCCGTGATTTACGACGTGAATCGCTGTCCCGGGCCAGCAGTACCATGAAATCAGCCATGGCTCCATTCAGGATATAGTCCTTGCTGCCATTGATAACTGCCTGGTTGCCTTCCAAATGTATGGTGGTAGAAATGCGGGTTATATCTTCTGGGATGGGTCCCTTTTGTTTCAGGTCTGTTTCGCTGGCAACGTCGTTGATCACGGGACTGGCCAAGTGGGGTTCCTTCTGAGTCATTAAGGGAAGAAATTTTTCCTGTAAGGATTTGCTGCCCGCTACCAGCAAAGGGGTTAAAGCATAGTTGTTGGCGACTACAATAGCCGCAGCCCCGGCACAGCCAGCAGCCAGCTCTTCCACTACAGCAGCAGTAGCCATCATGGATAATCCCCTGCCGCCATAGCTTTTGGGAATAGTTGGTGCCAAAAGATTGCGTTCCGCCAAAAGAGCGGGAATAACCCAGTCCGGTTCTTTGTCTCCTATCATATCCAGATAATAACCCCGCTGAGCGATTTGAGTGGAAGCAAGTTCGCGCACTTCCATTACCAGTTCCCGGTCACTATCACTTAATAATGACAAAGCCATAGCACGTCTCCTTCCTTGAGTCTACAATTGAGAAGCCAGCAAGCACCTATGAAACTGCTCACTGCCATCCACAATAGACAGCATTTTGGCGTCACGCAGGTATTTTTCGGCTTTATTGCCGCTGACATAAGCCTGTCCCCCTACAATCTCCATGGCACGCCAGGTAATGTTCTGAGCCGCCTCACTGGCTATTATCTTAGCCTGGGGCGAAGTGAGGGTGTAGTCGAGTCCCTGGTCAATATTCCAGCAGGCCTGGTGAACACTGAGGCGAGCAGCATTTAGCTGACTGGCCATATTTACAAGGCTGTGACTTACGGCACTCTCCTCGAATACCGGATGTTCTGAAATCATTCTTTCCTTGGATATTTCCAGGGCATGCTGGTAGGCTGCCCGGGCTACTCCTACACACACTGCGCCAACAAAAGGCACATTCCGGTAAAGACATTCTTTGAATATCTCCAGCCCCTGGGCAGGTGTGCCGATCATATGATGGGGTTCAGCTATAAGGTCGTTGAAGTGGACTTCCGCGGTGCTGCAATAACGCAGGCCCAGTTTGTGGCGGGTATTCCCCAGGGAAAGTCCCGGAGTGTCCATGGGCAGCACTATTATCTGCAAGCCGCCGGGCTCACTGCTGCCGCTGCTTTTGTATTCTACCATGGTGGTCATGAACTTGGCGGCAGCGGCATTCATGACATAATCCTTGCTGCCGTTGACGACAGTTTGATTAGCCTCATTAACTTCCCCTTTTATGGAAGAACCGCGTATGGATACTCTTTCCGTCTGCAGCAGGAAATCCAGATTAACTCCCGTATCCACCATGGCTATGGCTCCCAGACCGGTTTTCCCGTTGGCCATCAAGGGCAGGTACCGGTCTCGCTGTTCCTGGGTGCCTGCCACCATCAGGGGGCTGATAGCATGGAGATTGGCTGCCACAGCAATGGCCACCCCTGCACAGCCTGCGGCAATTTCTTCCAAAATCATAGCGGTAACCAGATTGCTCAATCCTCTCCCGCCATACTCAGGCGGCAGGTTGGGAGCCAGCAGATTGTGTTCAGCCAGCACTTCCAGCGCCGAACTATCGAAAAATTCGTTCCCATGGGTATCATAGGTCATTGCCTGAGGAGCAATTCGCCGGGCAACCAAATCCCGGGTAAAAAACACTAATTCTTTATCTGCCGGCGAAATGGTATCACGGAACATTTACCTGTCCTCCTTAACCTTCCTGAATTGTATGGCGTGATTTCTGCCAGATTATATAGTCCATTACCGATCTTCTCTGCTCCCGGGGTAAATCGTACAAAGCATTGACTATCTGCAGCAATTCTGGCTCATCAATGGTGGTGTCCGTCGGATTCGGCTGTTTTGCTGGTTCGTTATTGCTCTCCAGAAAATACTCAATGGGCTTGTTAAGTATTTCTGCTATGTTTTCCAGCTGAGTAAGGTAGATACGGCGCTTGCCCTTCTCATAATTGGACAGCGTAGATTGGGCACATCCCAGCATGCTGGCCAGCTGTTCCTGGCTTAACCCAGCCTCCTCACGGGCTTGTTGAAGTTTGCGTCCAATTTCCTTGCTACCCATGATTTTCCCCTTTCCAGTTACTCATGGCTTTAATATTGCTACTGCACGGTTTTGGCTAATGTCATTCACAATCGTTTCTGCAAATTGACCGCACAGGTTATAAATGGAGGAAAATTCAACCTCAATATAATTATCACTTAATCCAGTACACATTGCTGCCTGGCATGATTCTACTAAAACCGTCAGCTTTTTACCAATCATTTTCTTTAAAAATGCCTGGTGTTTCTGTTCAGCCAGATCCAGCAAAATGCTGCTGCGCTCATTCTTGACTCTCTCATCCACCTGATCCGGGAATGATGCTGCCGGTGTTCCGGGCCGCGGCGAGTACTTGAAAACATGGAGATCCAGCAAAGGCAAGTCCTGCAGCAGCTGAAAAGTTGCTGCAAAATCTTCCTCGGTTTCCCCTGGAAAACCTACCATCACATCTGCGGCCAACCCGATATCCGGAACCAGTTCGGCTGTTTCCAGTACCCGGCGGCGGTATTCCTCCCGGTTGTAACGGCGCCCCATCCGCTTTAACACCTTATCGCTTCCGCTTTGCAGCGGTATATGCAGGTGCCGGCATAAACGGGGCTCGTTCCTCATTAATTCTATAAGCTGATCACTTATTTCCCTCAGTTCAATAGAACTCAGGCGAATCCGGTATTCTCCGCCTACCTCTTCCAGAATTTTCTTTACCAGCCTATCCAGGGTCCAGCCAGGCATGGCCTTGCCGTACTGGCCGGTGTGAATACCGGTTAATACGATTTCCCGGTAACCCATTGCTATCAGCTGCTTAAATTCTTTAACCACCAGATCAGGGTCCTTGCTGCGTTCCGGGCCACGGGTATAAGGAACAATGCAATAAGTACAAAAACTCTGGCAGCCATCCTGAATTTTAACAAAGGCCCGGGTTCGCTCATGGTGAAGGTGGTAATACACCGGTTCCAGGGGATCCTGACTGCTGATAGGTTCTCTAATCAATCCCCCGTTGGTCAGCAGCTCATCCTGGGAGTCGATAATCTCGGCTATCCGGTGTTTGTCCCGGTTGCCGACTACCAAATTAACCCCTTTCATACTGGCGAGTTTTTCCGGTTCAAGTTCCGCCAGGCATCCGGTTACTACCACCGTAGCTTCCGGATTGGTTCTTAAGGCCCGCCGGATGACCGCTCGCGATTTGCGATCACTCACATGAGTTACCGTACAGGTGTTAATTATATATAAATCGGCTGGCTGCGAAAAATCAACCACCTGGTAGCCCTTTTGAATCAGTTCGTCCTTTATCTGTTCAGTTTCCACCTGGTTTACTTTGCACCCCAGAGTATGAAAGGCTACCCTTTTCATATGCACCTCCACATTTCGACAAGGAGATTTTAACCCAAATCTCCCAATTCATAAAGAATAATACCAGCCGCTATCAAGCCAGCTGTTTCCGTTCTCAGAATCCGGGGTCCCAAACCTGCCAGCAAAACCCCTTTTTCCCGGGCCAGTGCCGCTTCTCGTTTTGAAAATCCGCCTTCCGGGCCTACCATAAGATACCAGGGCTGTTCCTGCCTGGGCAGCAGTTCATTCTGCAGTACCTGCTTCAAAGTACACTTCTGTTCGCCTTCGTAGAGCATCAGAATTGGCTGGCTGGCATGCTGCTCCAGAAATGACTCCATGTTTACCAGGGGAAAAACTGGAGGAACATAATTGCGATGGCATTGCTTGCAAGCCTGCCGGGAAATTTCCTGCCAGCGTTCCTGGCGCTGCTGCCGCTTGGGACCTTCCAACTGCACTACTGTATGTTCGGTTATGACGGGATGTATACTGTCAATTCCTATCTCTACGGCTTTCTGGATGATAGTATCCATTTTTTCGCCTTTAGCTATTCCCTGTACCAGCGCCAGTTTAAACGGTGATTCCCGGTCCCGGAATTCCCGGTCCAGTATTTGCCCTTTCAAGGAACCCGAAGAACCGCGCTCCAGCAATTGCACCCGGTATTCCCAGCCCCTTCCGTCAAACACGGTGACGATTTCTCCCGGACGCAGCCGCAGAACCCGTTCAATATGCCGGGATTCAGCCGGGGAAAAATGCACCTGCTGGTCGGCAATATCCTCAGGATTTACAAAAAAGCGGTGCAAAGTTGTCCACCCCTTTCGCACCACTTGCCATGCTTATAATTTGCGGGCAGCTACTCCGATCCAGTCCACATCAGTGAGCAGCTGCTCTATCTCAAATCCATGGTTGTCCAATCGCTTTTTAACACCCGGCCAGCGGCTGTCCACAATTCCCGATCCGAAAAACCAGCCTCCCGGGGGAAGAACTTGAGCGGCAACAGGAACCAACTGGGCCACTACCTCGGCAGTTATGTTGGCCAATATGATCTGGGGGGAAAAATTGCTCAAAGCTGAGACAATATCTCCTGATTCCACTTGAATAATCTCTTCCAGGCCGTTCAGTTTAACATTTTCCCGGGCAATGCGTACCGCCACATCGTCAATATCCATGGCGTATACTTTAGCCGCTCCCAGCTTGGCAGCAGCAATAGACAGGATGCCCGAACCGCACCCGGCATCTACTACCGTTTCTCCTCCCTTAAGGTACTGCTCAATAAAGATCAGGCAGAACCGGGTGGAAGCATGAATTCCTGTACCAAAGGCCATACCCGGATCAATATCAATTACCACTTCTCCGGCTGCAGGATGATAGGCTTCCCAGGAGGGCTTTATTACCAAACGCTGCCCTACTTTAAAGGTATGGTAGTATTTCTTCCAGGACTGTTCCCATTCCTCATCATTTACCTCATTAACATATACCTTGCACCGGGAATTAAACTGTCTCTCTACCTCTTTGAGCCGGTTGCTCAGCTCTTCCATAACCTGTCGTTCATCGGGAAAATACGCTTTGACAACTATAAAGTCATGACCCAGCACATCGCCGGATATGCTTTCCGGGTTCCATTGATCCCGGCTTACATACTGGCGGGCTGCCTGGGGATCTTCTATTACAACACCGCCAGTGCCCAGCTGATGAAAAATACCCGCCACAGGTTCCAGGCAGATACCGGAGGTGAGAACTGAAATTTCCTTCCACTTCATGCTGTTACACCTTTCTAGCCCATAGCGTCCCTGAATTTACCGAATAAACCCTTGCTGGAGGAGTTCTCTTCTTCTTCATGGAAGCGGCTGAGCAATTCTTTCTGACGTTTAGTGAGTTTTTTGGGGATGCTGACCTGTACGATCACCTTCAGATCACCCTGTCGCTGGCTGTGCAGACTGGGTGCTCCTTTGCCTCGCACCACAAAAACCTCTCCGGGCTGAGTTCCTTCCGGAATATGCAATTCGTGACTGGCCCCTCCCGGCAAGTCTATCTTCACCGTATCTCCTAAAGCAGCCTGCACAAAGTCGATGGTTACCTGGGTTATCAAGGTAGTGCCATCCCGTTTGAACCGGGGGTGTTCCCGAACAATCAGGGTAATATACAGATCTCCCGGTGGCCCTCCTCTTAAGCCCTGTTCGCCCTCGCCCTGCAGGCGAATCCGGGATCCGGTATCAACTCCCGGTGGAATTTTAACGCTAATAGTGCGAGCCTTTTTCACCTGTCCTGTACCACGGCACTTGCTGCAGGGCTTCTCAATAACTTTGCCTTCCCCATTACAGCGGCTGCAGGTGCGTATCGTTTCGAACCGGCCAAAAGGTGTGGATTGAGCAGTGCGGACCTGGCCGCTGCCTTTGCAGGTGGGACAGGTAGTAACCTCTGATCCAGGCTGTGCTCCGGTACCCTGGCAGTGCTCACATTTTTCCACCCGGGATATCTGGATATCCTTCTCCACCCCGAACAAAGCATCTTCAAAACTTATTTCCATACGGATCTCCCGATCTGCACCGCGCTGGGGCCGGTTACGCTGGCGCGCCCGGCTGGTTCCCGTACCAAAGATCATATCAAACAGATCACCAAATCCGGTGCCCAGATCGTCGAAATCAAATCCGCCGAAGCCACCTCCGAATCCGCCCCCAAAACCGCCGGCACCTCGGGTGGGATCAAAGGCATCATGGCCAAAGCGGTCGTAGGCAGCTCTTTTCTGGGGATCGCTGAGTATTTCGTAAGCCTCGGATATTTCTTTGAATTTTTCGCTGGCATTAGGGTCGTCGCGATTTACGTCAGGGTGGTATTTGCGCGCCAGTTGACGGTAAGCCTTTTTTATTTCGTCAGCACTGGCTTGCCGTGAAACACCTAATATCTCATAAAGATCCCGCTTAGACATAATATTCCACCCTCCAGATTAGACAGGGTAAACCCGGAAACCGAGGCTTCCGGGTTTTGTTAGCCCTTCCAGTTCATTATATTTCATTTTGACGTTTAAGGCGCGCTTTTTAATCATCCTCAGGAACAGTGTAATCGGCATCCACTACATCATCCTTAGCATCTTTGGGACCAGCCTGCTCATACATCTTGGCTGACACCGCATAAATGGCTTCGGTCAAAGCCTGGGTTTTGGCAGTAATCAGGCTGACATCTTCCCCTTTGACCGCCTCCTGCAGATCCTGTTTGGCCTGCTCAATCTTCTGCTTCTCGTCCTCGCTGATCTTGTCCGCGAATTCCTTCAGAGTCTTATCCGCCTGGTAAATCATGCTGTCGGCAGTATTGCGGGCTTCGATCAGTTTAAGTTTCTTTTCATCCTCTTCGGCGTACTTTTCGGCATCGCGAATCATGCGTTCAATTTCTTCTTCGCTTAAACCTGATGAAGAGGTGATGGTAATGGTTTGCTCCTTGTTGGTAGCCAAATCCTTGGCGGAAACATGCACAATACCGTTGACATCGATATCAAACTTAACCTCTATCTGGGGTACCCCGCGGGGAGCAGGCGGAATACCGGTCAGTTGGAAACGTCCCAGGGTCACGTTGTCACTGGCCATCTTGCGCTCGCCCTGCAGAACGTGAATATCCACAGAAGTCTGATTGTCAGCAGCGGTGGTAAAAACCTGGCTCTTGGAAGTAGGAATCGTAGTATTGCGTTCAATAATGCGGGTAAATACACCTCCCAGGGTTTCAATCCCCAAAGACAAGGGGGTTACGTCCAGCAATACCACGTCCTTGACTTCTCCGGCCAAAACCGCAGCTTGAATAGCCGCCCCTACGGCAACTACTTCATCGGGATTTATACCTTTGAAGGGTTCCTTGCCCAGATATTCCTTGATAGCATCCTGGACCGCCGGAATACGGGTTGAGCCGCCCACCAGGATAACCTTATCGATATCAGAAGGCTTTAAGCCGGCATCTTTTAAGGCCTGCCGGGTGGGTCCCATGGTCTTTTCCACCAGGTCAGCGGTCATTTCGTTGAACTTGGCCCGGGTCAAAGTACGTTCCAAATGCAGCGGACCTTCCTGGGTAGCAGTAATGTAGGGTATATTTATATCAGTGGTCAGCACCGAGGATAATTCAAGTTTGGCCTTCTCAGCAGCTTCTTTGAGTCGATGCATGGCCATTTTGTCGTTTCTCAGATCGATACCGTTTTCCTTTTTGAATTCCTCTACCAGCCAGTTAATAATGCGGTCATCAAAATCATCTCCGCCCAGGCGATTATTACCGCTGGTAGCTTTAACCTCAAATACTCCATCCCCTATTTCCAGTATGGAAACATCAAAGGTACCGCCGCCCAGGTCAAATACCAGGATGGTCTGATTATCCTCCTTATCAAGTCCGTAAGCCAGAGCCGCTGCGGTAGGTTCGTTGATTATGCGCAGCACTTCCAAACCGGCAATTTTACCGGCATCTTTGGTGGCCTGCCGTTGGGAATCAGTGAAGTAGGCCGGAACGGTTATCACCGCCTGGGTTATCGGTTCCCCTAAGTAAGCCTCAGCATCGGTTTTCAGCTTTTGCAGGATCATGGCCGAGATTTCCTGGGGGGTATATTTCTTGCCATCTATTTCCACTTTATAGTCGGTACCCATGTGCCTTTTAATAGATAAAACCGTACGTTCCGGATTGGTAATGGCCTGCCGCTTGGCAATTCTTCCTACCAACCTTTCTCCGGATTTAGAGAAACCCACTGCTGAGGGAGTGATCCTTTCACCTTCAGCGTTGGTGATAACTGTTACATCCTTCCCCTCCATCACTGCAATACAGGAGTTAGTCGTTCCCAAGTCGATGCCGACCACTTTACTCATATCTCAACACCTCCATGAATAGTACCAGAGTATATGAAAATCAGTTGCTGACTTTGACCAGACTGGGTCGAATTACCCTGCCATGTATCATATATCCCTTCTGCAGTTCCTCAATAACGGTGTTCTCCGGATGGTCTGGGCTGGATTCCACCATCAGGGGCTGGTGGTACTGGGGATCAAAGGGTTTGCCCAGGGCTTCAATAACTTGCACACCTTCACTCTCAATAATTTCCTGCATACGCTTGCTGATCATCTGCAGCCCTTTATACAGGGCGTCAAAATCCCGGCTGGATTCGGACATGGTTAAAGCTCTTTCCAGGTCGTCCATCACCGGCAGCAATTTCTTAATAAGCGGCACAGCGGCAAACTTCATGTATTCTTCTCTCTCCCGCTGAGCCCGCTTGCGTATATTATCTGCTTCAGCCAAAGAGCGCAGGTACTGATCATAATAGGCAGCAACCTGCTCTTTCAGGCGATTGATTTCTTCCTGTAATGCATTTACATCCGGGGCCGCTTCTTCGCCGGCAGCCTCAGGTTCTGCATTCTCAGTTTTCCCGGTCTGGCTGGTTTCATTGGCTTCATTAGCATCATTAGCTGCATTGGTTCCCTCTGCCGGCTCTTGGGATTCAGCCTCAGGCCGGGGAACAAAATCCTTTTCTTCCACTATTGTCACCTCTATTCGACCACCAAGGGATGGTCGGTACTTTCATCTTTCATCTTAATAACGGTTTCAATTCGCAAAATGGCAGCAGCCACCTCACCGGCCGCCTGAATAGCATGGCGCTTAACCAGAGCTGGATCCAGCACTTTGGCCTCCAGCATATCTGCCGGCTGACCGGTGTTTACATCAAAGGATATGCTGTTTACTCCTTTTTTACGCTGCAAAGCCGTGATGTCTCCCAATTTCTCCAAGGGGTTAAAACCAGCATTGGCAGCCATACATAAAAATATCCTGGTTAAAGCTTCTTTGACACACAAAATGCCATAGGATACCAGGCCTTCCTGCTGGCGAGCCAGGTCTTCCAGGCGGGAAGACAGCCACACTTCTATGGCACCGCCTCCCGGAACCACTCCGCCTTTCAAGGCCGCCTGCACTGCGGAAGCTGCATCCCGGGCCATTCGTTCCCGTTCATCAACTACTTCGCTGGTGGCAGCACCCACCAAGACGGTAACCTGGTTTTCCCCTTTACCATTGAAAACCATGGTCCCTTCCAGCTTTTCGTCTACCAGAACATGATCCGCCCTGCCTAAGTAAGCTCTCAGACTGTCGGGCTCACGGTTCAGGGCACTGCGTTTAACTTTGCGAGCCCCGGTATGGCGGCACAAGCGGTTCAGCTCCCGGGACGATACTCTCTGCAGTACCATTATATTGGCATCAGTTAATATTTCTTCGGCTATATCGTCAATGCTGCGGTCCACCAGGACCAGATTTACTCCCATCTGCCCCAGACGCACCAGATTGTTTTTATAGTCTTCCCGGGACTGGCGATAATACTGAAAACCGGATTCCGTTTTCAAGGCTTCTGTATTGATCTCCTCCGGTGCCAGGGCATCATCAATGACCAGAATACTGGCATCTTTTATTTCCCGGGGCATTTCCCGGTTAACCGGCTGTTTGTTCAAAATAACCCCGCGGAAAACTCTATTATCAGCTGCCTCCCGGGCATAAACCGCATCAGCATATTTATACTCAGGATTCAGCAGCATATCTTTTCCCAGTATCTTGGCACCTTCAACTATTTGCCGGGCCAGTTCCTGTTCTCCGCGTCCGGCTATTGCGGCAATGGCAGCCAGTTCAGGATCATCCAGATCATTAATGGGGCGAGCGATTTCATCAATCCATCGGGCGCACGCTTCTACTCCCAGGCGAATTCCTTCCACTACTCTGGTTACCGGAACCCCCTTGATTATTTGCGCACATCCCTCAGCAATCATAGCGCCAGCCAGTATAGTAGTGGTGGTAGTTCCATCTCCTACTTCCTTTTGCTGAGAACGAGCCGTATTGATAATCATTTGGGCCGCCGGGTGCCCTACTTCCATAAGATTTAAGATGGTTACCCCGTCATTGGTGATCACTACCCCACCAAAGCGGTCCACCATCATTACATCCAGACCTCGTGGTCCCAGAGTCCCTTCCACAGCTTGGGAGATGACCCGGGCTGCATTGGCATTGTTTAATAATGTTTGAAACCTGTCTTCACCTTGCTGGTTGGCCCTTGCCGGTTTATCCGCCATATATTCCTCCGTAACGATTTATGAATCCTAGTAGAATGTTTCTTTGAGAAGGTCGCGAACAGCTTCCACCGTACCCGCTGCTCTCCAGTATTCCATACGTACCGGTCCAATCACCCCAATTTTACCCATTTCCCCAAAGGTCTTATAACCTGCCATAACCACGCTCATATCCTTCATATCTTCGGGGTTTTCCCGGCCAATGGTGATATTGACATTATCGCCAATATCCTGGGGCAGGCGGTTTTTGATGGCCCCTTCCTCTTCCAGCAAAGATAAAAAGCGGCGCAGTTTTTCCAGGTCTTTGAATTCCGGCTCATTGAGCAGATTCAGGACTCCGCTGACCACCACCCGCTCCTCTTTGGAACTCTGCAGCAGCAGTTCCAAGGCGTCCAGAGCGGTGTCAATGACATTGCGTCTCTGATACAGCTCTTCCCTTAAGGCCCTCAGATCAGTACGTCTGAGTTCATCCAGACGGCGGCTGGCAAATACTTTATTGAACAAACTCCCGATATTCTCCAGATCCTCGTTGGTAACACTGAGGGGAATATCAATTTTACGATGCATTATAACTCCCAGATCAGTCACCAGAATTATGAGAGCCTGCCCGGGATTCAGGCTAATAAGCTGCAGATAGCGAAACTGGGTGGCACTGACTGAAGGAACAATTACAAAGGAAGTATAACGGGTTATCTGGGACAAAAACTGGGCAATCTGAGCTATGACCTGGTCCAGATCCCGGACACTGCTGGTAATGGCCTTTCTTAAATCCTCCAGCTGTTCCTCAGACAGAGTTTCATTTTCCATCATGCAGTCCACATAGTAGCGGAATCCCCGTTCTGACGGAATTCGCCCTGCTGATGTATGTGGCTGCTCCAGGTAGCCCATTTCTTCCAGATCAGCCATTTCGTTGCGAACTGTTGCTGCGGATATTTTCAGATCATGTTTGCGCACTACAGCTCTGGATCCAACCGGTTCAGCAGTCTCCACATAATCTTTGATGATTGATTGCAGTATCTGCCTTTTACGCTCATCCAAAGTCATAAGTGATCACCCCTGTTAGCACTCTTGGCTGTCGAGTGCTAACCATTTTATTAAAAAATATCACCTGCTGTTATCTTTGTCAAGGCATGGGATCACTGGATAAATCGGGCTAAGATCTGATTGGATATGAAATAGGCAGATGGCGTCAAGCGCAAATATCCATCCCTGATAATCATAAAACCTCCTGTCTTCATCTCCTGGATTACCTCAGCATATTTCTGGTGCAGATCTACTCCGAACCGGCGGTAAAAATCTTTCAGGTTTATCCCCCGGGCCGTACGAAGACCCAAAATTACTGCATCCACCCAGCGCTGCTCCTCATCCATTTCCTCCAGAATCTCCCCCTGCCAGAAATTCAGCGGGTAATCTCCCGCAGCTTGCAGGTACTGCTCCAGCCTGGCAGTATTGCGGAAGCGGACCCGGTTAATAAAGGAAACCGCCCCGGCTCCCAGACCGATATACTCCCGGCTGTCCCAGTAGAGCAGGTTGTGATGGCATTCCTTGCCCGGCAGGGCAAAGTTGGAAATCTCATACTGCCGGTAATTCTTCTGGGCCAACAGCTCCTGGCTGGTCCGGTAAAGCTGGTATTCCTCCTCATCTTCCAGCATGTACAACTGGCCGGCCTCAACCTTCCTGCCCAGAGGAGTGTGGGGCTCCAGCTGGAGCAGGTATAAAGACAGGTGCTGGGGGGCCAAGGCCATGGCCCGGTGCAGGTTATATTCCCAATCACCTGTAGTTTGCCCGGGAATACCATAAATTAAATCCAGATTAACATTGTCAAAACCTGCTGCAAAAGCTGCCTGCACCGCTTCCTCACTGTCCCGGGCAGAATGCAGTCTTCCCAACAGGTGCAGTTCCCGGTCGATAAAGCTCTGCACCCCCAGGGACAAACGGTTGATCCCGGCCCGTCGGCAGTCCCGCAAATATTTTTGATCAACAGTTGCCGGATTGGCTTCCATGGTAATCTCCATGGGGCTGTGCAACCCGAAGGCCTGGTCCAATTTGGCCAGAATGGTTTCGATCTGGGCCGGAGTAAGCAGGCTGGGAGTACCGCCGCCGAAATAAACCGTACGGATGGGTTGGCCGTCATAAGAAGAGGCTCGCTGCTGGATTTCAGCAGCCAGCCCCCGGGTATACTTCTCCAGCCAGTCCCCATCAGCCAGCGGTACTGAGTAGAAGTCGCAATAATTGCATTTGGCTTTGCAAAAGGGGATATGAATGTATATCCCCCGATAGTCCTGCTGGTTAATCATTGTCCACCTTCAAAACAGTCAGAAAAGCATCTTTGGGCACTTCCACCCGGCCAATCTGTTTCATGCGCTTTTTGCCTTCCTTTTGTTTTTCCAGGAGTTTTTTCTTCCGGGTGACGTCTCCTCCGTAGCACTTGGCCAAAACGTCCTTGCGCATAGCTTTAATGGTCTCCCGGGCAATGATCTTGCTGCCGATTCCGGCCTGGATGACCACCTCGTACATCTGCCGGGGTATTATACGGCGCAGTTTTTCCGTAACATTACGGGCCCGGTAATAAGCTCTGTCCCGGTGGACTATCATGCTTAAGGCGTCCACCACTTCTCCGTTCAGGAAAATATCCAGCTTTACCAGATCACCCGGCTCATAACCGATGAATTCATAGTCCAGGGAGGCATAACCCCGGGTCCTGGATTTAAGAGCATCAAAAAAGTCGTAGAGAATCTCAGCCAAAGGCAGCTTGTAAGTGATCATAACCCGCTGGGTGCTGAGATATTCCATATTTACAAAGATGCCCCGTTTATCCTGACACAACTCCATAACTGGCCCCACATATTCGTTGGGCACCATAATGGAGGCTTTAACAAACGGTTCGAAAACCTGCTCAATCTTCTGGGGAGCCGGCCAGTGGGTGGGGTTAGATACATAGATTATACTGCCATCGGTAAGCAGAATCTGGTAGATAACACCGGGAGCAGTAGCCAGCAGGCTCAGGTCAAATTCCCGCTCCAGGCGTTCCTTGATTATTTCCAAATGCAGCAGCCCCAAAAAGCCGCAGCGAAAGCCAAATCCCAGAGCCTCCGAAGTCTCCGGCTCATAGAAAAGGGAAGCGTCGTTGAGCTTCAGCTTGTCCAGGGCATCCCGCAGTCTTTCATAATCATTATTCTCCAAAGGATACAAGCCGCAGTATACCATGGGCTTGACTTCCTTATAGCCCGGAAGTGGTTCAGCCGCAGGCCGGTTAGCCAGAGTTATGGTATCCCCCACCTTGGTATCGCTGACATTTTTTATGCCCGCCGCCAGGTAACCTACTTCACCGGCTTTTAATACCTCCACTTCTGTCATATAAGGAGTAAAGACTCCCAGTTCAATAACTTCATATTCCTTACCGGTAGACATCATGCGAATGATGTCTCCCTTCCTTACTTGTCCTGATACCACCCGGAAGTAGCAGATAGCCCCCTTGTAGGAATCAAAATAAGAGTCAAAAATCAAGGCCTGCAACGGGGCTTGTTCGTCTCCCCGGGGAGGAGGTATGAACTTGATAATGGCTTCCAGGACTTCTTCAATGCCTATGCCTAGTTTGGCGGAAATGGCCACAATATCATTCTTGTCCAGGCCCAGGACCTCTTCCAGCTCCTGTTTGACCTTTTCAGGATCAGCACCGGGGAGATCTATTTTGTTAACCGCTCCTACGATCTCCAGATTCAAATCCATAGCCATATAGACATTGGCCAAAGTCTGAGCCTCAATGCCCTGGGAGGCATCTACCACCAGCAATGCCCCTTCGCAGCAGGCCAAACTGCGGGAAACTTCATAGGAAAAATCCACATGACCGGGGGTATCGATGAGATTCAATATATAGTCCTGACCATCGGCTGCCCGGTAGTTGAGCCTGACTGGCTGCAGCTTGATGGTGATGCCCTTTTCCCTTTCCAAATCCATTTTGTCCAGGAACTGCTCCCGCATTTCCCGCTCACTGAGAGCACCGGTAAACTGCAGCAGGCGATCCGCCAGAGTAGATTTGCCGTGATCTATATGGGCGATAATGCTGAAATTGCGTATGTTACTTTGCAACTATGATACCTCCAGGAGGTTTTCTAACAAATTATGGACTAAATTATACCCAATTCCCCACCGGGGTTCAATTGTTCAACTGGCCTGCCGGTTCTAAGCCCAGCGGTTGCCCAGCAGGTTCATTATGATTTTCGTTTCCTCCAATCTAAATCTCATGATAATGGGGGCATATACCAACACCCCCACCGCAGTCGCTGCCCCAATCAGCAGCGCCTGAGCACCCTTGCTGGTAACCATTATAACCGAAGTTAAACCGTTCATTACCCCCATAACTGCAAAAAACATAATGACCCCGGCAAACACAGATATGACAAATCCCCTGACGATCTTGCTGCCCCCCATGGGGCCTACTTTCCAGCGCAAAGCAGCCAGCAGGATCAACAGGTCAAGCCACCCGGCTATGGAATAAGCCAGGGCCAGCCCCGGCGCCCCCCACCGGTAGCCTAACTGTATGGACAGCACTACATTGACCAATACTGCCAGTACCGCTGAAATCACCGGAATGACCGGAGCTTTCAGGGCATAAAAGCCCCGTACCGCCACCTGCATGCAGGCGTAGGCCGCCAGCCCCCACAGGTAGTAATTGAGAGCCTGAGTGGTAGCCTGAACCATTTCCCCGGTAAACTCTCCCTGTTCAAACAAAAGACTGACCAGGGGCTGGCCTATGGCGAACAAGCCCAGGGAAGCCGGCACCCCCAAAAGGAGCGTCGCCCTGATACCCAGTGAAGTATAGCGCCGGAATCCTTCCATTTCTCCCTGGGCAATCAAGCTGGCCAATGTGGGGAACAAGGCTGTTCCTATGGATACGGCAAAGATGCCTACGGGCAGATTCATAATGCGCTGGGCCAGGTTCAGAGAACTTAATACTCCACTGCCCAGGTGGGAAGCGATATTCTGAGTCACAAAAAGATTAAGCTGGGCTACCCCCAGTCCGGCCATTACCGGTATCATTAAACCCAGGATTTTTACAAAGCCGGGATGATCGGTGCGCAGGGTGAAGCGATAACGCACCCCCACCCGTTTCAAGGCAGGTATCTGCACTGCCAGGTTCAGAGCAGCCCCCAGGGCTACTCCATAGGCAAAAGCAGCGATGCCCCATTGTTTATAGCCCAGGCAACCTACTATTATTATAACCGCATTATAAACCAGGCTGCCCAGAGCAGGAGAGGCAAAATGCTGGCAGCTGTTGAGAACACCCATAGCCAATCCATTTAAAGCCATGAAAAAAGTTTGCACCAGCATGATGTGGGTCAGGCCGGCCGCCAGGTTAATATATTCCTCAGGCAGGCCGGGAGTTAGCAGGATGATAAGCGGGCGGGTATAAAAATAAGCCAGGGCTATCAGGAGAAGCATGACCAGCAAAACCCAGCTGGTGAGAATACTGAGGGCTTCCCAGCCTTCCTCCTCTTCCCCATTGGCCAGGTAGGAAGACAGCACGGGTATTAACGCTGAGCTCAATGCCCCCCCTACCAGCAGCATATATATTAAATCGGGAACGGAAAAAGCAGCCCGGTATGCATCGGTAATGTAGTTTTGCCCGAACAGGGTGTACAGGGCTACTTCCCTGCCATAGCCCAAAACCCGGGACAGGATAACGGTAACCATGAGCAGGAATGCCGCCCGGGCCATATGTCTGCCGGTATGCGCCACGTCGTCATCTCCCAACGTGAACCGCTTTCCAGTTATTATATCAGGAAAGAAATACTACCTTGAAAATTGCCCATATCCTGTAAAAATGGTTTATGGTCTTTTCATAAGCGGTTTTAATAGAATTCTGCGCTTGTTCCAACTTGTCCCCTTGGACCGTATACTGCTGCCCGGCTATATGGAATTCCAGCTGGGAGGAATCAATCTGCAGCGCCACCACCGGAGGCCGCTGGCTGGCCGTGAGCTGGTTAATAGCCTCATTGCTGACATTAAGACCTAAGACGGTCAGAGTAATAACTAATCCCACTAACAATACTTGGGCCCATCTACTCATTGACTTCTTCCTCCGCCAAAACTCTTATGAGTATATCAGAAAACAGCTGAGCCGCATACTGGGCCTGGGCAAAAGTATTCAAATCACTTCCTATTTCTATAAGCAAAGCCCGGGGATGATACTCCTGGTTATAGGTTCCTGCTTTGGTGCGCACTCCTTTAATAAGCCCGGGATACATCTGTTCACCGCACTCGGCTATACAGTTGGCAAACTCCAGATTCTTTTCCCAATTGGGATGAGGTTTGCGCTCATCGGTACCAACTACAATCAGGATACGAGCACTGAGCTTACCATCTATTTTAACCGTCTCGGCTTTCTCCATACCCGGTATATTGTCCCGGTGCACATCAAACAGAGCCGCTAACTGCTCCTGTTCACTTATTATGCGCTTGACCGTAGCCCGGGAATTGGTATAGCTTTTATCATACTCAGGAAAATCATGAATTTCATCATAGAACACGGCATTGACCCCTTGCTGGCGAAGACTGGTCGCTACCTGTTCCGCTACTTTGGTGATCAGTCCCCGTTTGCCGTCCAGACGGGCTTTGCCGCTGTCAGGGGTATAGGTCTCGGCTGAATGGGTGCAATACAAGGCCACCTTATAATCTCTCAGCCGTAAAATATCCTGAGTGGACAGGGGATTGGGTTCGTCTTCCTGTACAATGGCCGGAAGATCGAAAGTTCCGGGCAGAGCATCCGGTTCTTCCGGAGCAGCATCGTCCCAATCAGCATTGGCCAGGACCTGTATGGTACTGGCCATCATATCCCGGGGCAGTTTTTTGCTGAAATAGGATTGATCGGTCCACGGCCATGATTCCGGACCGGCCAGCATAACATTAACATTGCGCACCAAAGCCGCAGCTTGGTCTTCCTTTAAATTGATCTGTATTCCCTGTATGGCTGACGGAATCCGTGTAACCAGGGAATGATTTTGCCAGATAAAATTATTTATGTCCAGGCTGACTCCTGCCAGCAGGGTAACAAAGAATATCTGAACCATAACCAGGCTTTTCAGAAAGACCAGAACACTGTTGCGTCCCACTAGTCCACCTCTTTTCCGTTACGGTCTCTTAAAATTTATGGTGGACAGGCGGTGGTTAGAACGACTTTAAGAGTAAATTTATATCCCTAGCAATTCTTGCTTTTTAATCAGGGTAATGCTATAGTATTGCTGTTAGCCAGAT
>LFRM01233024.1_pt1 | contig 32972 bp, 29 predicted proteins | sample 618341 | NCBI WGS metagenome assembly LFRM01 (sample SAMN03654438, study PRJNA283298) | anaerobic digester metagenome | isolation source: pool of bioreactors CSTR01a, CSTR02a, and CSTR03a thermophilic anaerobic... | place: Denmark: Kgs. Lyngby | collected 2014-05-21 | reverse complement strand
TCTGCCGTCCACAATGCCAAAGGCGGAAATGAACCAGACGAAAATGGACGACAAGAGGATGATGGAGCCTGCTTTCTTGACAAAACTCCACCCGCGCTCCCACGTGGCGCTCGCCACGCTTTTGAAAGCAGGCAGGCGATAGGCGGGCAGTTCCATCACAAAAGGCGCGGACCCGCCCCCCATCATACGTGTCTTTTTGAGGATGATGCCGGAAACGAGAACCGCCAGAATGCCCATCAGGTACGCCACAGGGCTCACCCACCAGGCGCCGCCAAAAAGCGCGCCCGCAAACATCGCAATAACCGGCAGCTTGGCGCCGCAGGGGATAAAGGAGGTGGTAATAATGGTCATGCGGCGGTCGCGGTCATTTTCGATGGTGCGGGTTGCCATGATCCCGGGCACCGAGCAGCCGCTGCCGATCAGCATGGGGATGAAACTCTTGCCGGACAGCCCGAAGCGACGAAACACCCGGTCCATGATGAACGCGATGCGTGCCATATAGCCGCAGGCTTCCAGCAGCGACAGGAAAAAAAACAACACGAACATCTGCGGCACAAACCCCAGCACCGCGCCCACGCCGCCGATGATACCGTCCAGCACCAGGCTTTGCAGCCAAGATGCAATGTTGGCGGAGGCCATCCAGCCCCCCACTGCGGCGGGCACGCCGGGCACCCATGCGCCAAAGAAGCTGAAGCCCGCGCCAAACAAACCGTCGTTCGTAAAATCAGTCACATAGGCACCGACGGTGGTGACGGACACGTAGTAGACGACAAACATGACCACAGCGAAGATAGGCAGCGCGAAATGGCGGCTGGTAACGATCTTGTCGATTTTGTCGGACGTGCTCAGGCCGTGCTTGTCCTTTTTGTCAAAGCTGCCCTGCAGGATCTGCGTAACCGCCCGGTAGCGGTCAAACGTGATAATGCTTTCCGCCCTGTCACCCTGCGCCAGTTCAAATTCCGAAATCAGGCTATGGATTATTTGCCGCGCGTCTGAAGTGATAAGGAGATCCTTTGTCGCCTGTTCGTCCTTTTCCAGGAGCCTTAAGGCATACCAGCGACGCAGATCCCGGGGCACGCCTTCAAGCGCCAGCGCCGCGATCTTTTCGATCGCGCGCTCAGTCGCATCTGAACAGGGGATGGGTGAGGGTGCTGTTTTCGCCACCGCCGCTTTTGTGGCTTCGTCGACCAAGTCGTCAATGCCGGTATTTTTCAGTGCGGAGATCGCCACTACCGGGCAGCGCGTTTGCTCCGACAGTTTCTTAGTGTCTATCATGTCGCCGCTCACATTGACCGCGTCCATCATGTTAACGGCCAGCACTACGGGGAGCCCCAGGTCCATCAGCTGGGTGGACAAATAAAGGTTGCGCTCCAGATTGGTGCCGTCCACTATGTTGATGATGACGTCGGGCCTGTCCTTAACCAGATAGGTACGCGCGACGATCTCTTCGGGCGTGTAGGGCGATAGGGAATAAATGCCCGGCAGGTCGGTCACGGTCACCTGTTTGTTGTGACGCAGTGTGCCTTCCTTTTTTTCCACGGTGACGCCCGGCCAATTGCCGACATACTGGTTGGAGCCGGTCAATAGGTTAAACAGCGTCGTTTTTCCGCTGTTCGGGTTCCCCGCCAGGGCGATGGTAAGTGACATGCGAGTCCTCCTGAAGTTAGGCTTCGCTAACCTCTGCGCATTTTTTAGCAGCGCATTACGGCGCTGCATTTGTTTAAGTAGAGGTGCTTTCCGCTTCTTTGGCTCCCGCGCGTGACAGTGAGCGCGGCTTCCTCCAAAGGGAAGGGATCAAACAACGATTTTGAGTGCCATCTCGCGGCTGATGGCCACGCGGCTCTCCTTAATGTTAACGATCAGGTTGCCGAAGTTCTCGCATACCACCGATACAGTCTCACCCGGAACAAAACCCAATTTCTCCAAAAACTGCTTGATTTCTGTCTTCCCGGTAACTTTCTGAATGCGGTAGCAGCTGCCCGGCGTTATCATGTAAAGCGGCATCCGTGTACCTGCCTTCCCCCAAATGTTAGTCTTTCCTAACCACCCTCATATTAAACGTGTCCTGACCATTTGTCAACACCCTGAAGGAGGATATTTGTCATTTTTGCCTTTCTCCTGTAAAATAACATGTATCAAGTCGTTTAGGAGGGAAAAAAGTGATCATCAAGGAATCGGCGGAAATGTATCTGGAGACGATTTTGATCCTGGAAAAGTCCGGCCCGGTACGCTCAGTGGACATTGTCAACAAAACAGGCTTTTCCAAGCCCACCATCAGCGTTCAGATGAAAAAATTCCACCAAAACGGCTACATTCTGATAGACGAGCACAACTATATCACCCTGACCCCCCTGGGCCGCGAGATTGCCGAACGCACATACGAGCGCCACCAGCTGCTGACCAATTTGCTTAAGGCGATGGGCGTGGACGATGAAACCGCCGCCGACGACGCCTGCCGCATCGAACACTACATCAGCGAGACCACCTTTGAAAAGCTCAAAGAGCATTATGAAACCAGGATGCAGGGAGAATAGGCCGCGAATAGTATCACGGTATCGCCTCAGGCGCACTACGCTTCAGCAGTGTGCCCTTTTTCTTCCAGTTGTTTGCTGGTTATGATGTTATAACTTGTAGTAGCAATAAGGACAATGGCGGCACCTACAAGCGCCAGGCGGCCGGGCATTTCACCCAGAAAAAGGAAAACCCACAAGGGATTGAGCACCGGCTCGATCATGGCGATGATGCTGGCGGAAACGGCAGGCGTGGAAGCGATGCCCTTGGCAAAAAGGACATACGCCAGCCCCATTTGCAGTACGCCCATCAATAGTACGACGAGATTGACCTTTGGGTCGGCCAGCGAAAAGTTGGGATCATTAAGCAAGGCGGGCAAAAGCAGAATATGCAGCATGCACCCCAGGTACGACGCTTGCGTGGCATTGGCGCCGGGCAGGCGGTTGACGTAGAAAACCATGGCGAACGTGACGCTGGACAAAATGGCCAGCAGATCGCCCGCAAGCTTCCCGCTGCCCAGATGATCCAGAAAAAAGAACGCGATGCCAAGGAGCGTCACCGACACCATCACCAGATCAAGTTTCGCCGGCTTCATTTTTTGCAGCAGCAAATTGAGAATAATGACCACCACCGGCGCCATGTATTGCAGCACGATGGCGTTGGCCGCTGTGGTCATTTTGTTTGCCAGCATAAACAAAACAGAAGTGGTAACGGTGCCCAGCGCGCCCAGTACCACCAGTTTTGTGGGCCGGAAGAACCACTGTTTGGATAGAGCGCCGATGGTCAGAGCGCCTATCACGCCGCGCACGCAGGCGATGGACATGCCGCCCCAGGGAACAAATTTGCTTGCCAAGCCCGCAAAGCTCCACAGCACCGCAGCGGCAAAAATGAGGAAAGGCCCTTTACCCAATTGACGCGTTCGCATCCAAGGTGACATCCTTTCTAACAGGCATTCGCTGTCCCGCAGTATACCAGATGGCGGAACAGAAGCAAACGGGTCCAAAAAAAGTTAAGGAAAAATGCTTGACCGATGGATTGGCGTGTACAATTTAGCCTGAGGCAACAGGAATTGGGAGGTCGGCAGAATGAGCCTGTATGATATTTCAGTTAAAGCAAAAGACGGACGGGACGTATCGCTAAGTGACTATAAAGGCAAGGTGCTCCTGATCGTCAACACCGCCACCGGCTGCGGGTTTACCCCGCAATATACGGGTCTGCAAAAGCTGTATAATACCTACCGCGATAAAGGCCTGGAGATACTGGACTTTCCCTGCAACCAATTTGGCGAGCAGGCACCCGGCACCATCATGGAGATCGACACGTTCTGCGCCCTCAATTACGGCACCACTTTTCCCCGCTTTGCCAAAATAGACGTCAACGGGCCGGATGAAAGCCCGCTGTACGCCTTTCTCAAAAAGGAAAAGAGCGGGCTGTTTCTGTCCCACATCAAGTGGAACTTTACCAAATTTCTCATAGATCGCAAGGGAAATGTCGTCAGGCGCTACGCCCCGGCAGATTTGCCCGAGCATATTGAAAAGGATATTGTTGCCCTGCTATAATAAAAAGGAATTCAATGATATCCTCCCGCTTCGACCTTTTGAAATGAAGGGATCCATATGCGTAGATTGTGTGTATATCTCGCGCTCCTGTCCCTGTTGCTTTTGCCGCCCCTTGCGGGCGTTGCAGCGCCCGGAGACGACGGCTTTGACACGCAGACCGTGATGGTGTACATCGTCGGCTCCGACCTTGAATCAAGCGGGGGTATGGCGACCGGCGATATACGCGAAATGCTGAAAGCCCGTCCCGACAAGGAACGGCTTAACGTGTTGGTCTTGGCGGGCGGCACCACCCATTGGATGGCTCCCTCCATCCCCAAAGACAGACTGAGCGTATTCAAGATCGAATCGTCCAACCCCAAAATGGTCCACGAGATGGACAGCGCCAGCATGGGCGACGCCGACACGCTGTCAAAATTCCTCCATTACGCGGTGGACAATTATCCGGCAGATTCCTACGGCCTCATCCTCTGGGACCATGGCGGTGGACCCATGGTGGGCTTTGGTGTGGATACGCTGTACAGGGGCGACGGCCTGACGGTGTTTGAACTGGATGAAGCGCTGAAAAACAGCCCCTTTGACGGCACCAGGATGCTTGAATGGCTGGCGTTTGACGCATGCCTGATGGCGTCCTTTGAAGTGGCCTCCCTAATGAGCGATTATGCCAAATACATGATCGCTTCGGAGGAAACGCTGCCCGGCATGGGCGTGGACTACACGTTCCTGAAGGATCTGGGCCAGACAAGGCTTACCGGTCCCGAAGCCGGCGAGGCGATCATTGCCAGAACGTACGATTTTTATAAGCAATTGGCCGCCAAACGCGGCACGGCTGAGGACATGGTAACGCTGTCGTTGATGGACTTAAGCCGCGTATCCAAAGTGCAGGACAGCCTTGACAGCCTCTTTTCGAACCTTGATAAGGGACTGGAAGCGGGCATCTACTCCCAGGTGGCGCGCAGCCGGGACGGTTCCAAAGCCTACGGGCGCGTGGGCACCACGGCGGAGTTTGACCTGATCGACCTGACAGACCTCAGCGACAACATGGTCACCCTCTACCCCGAAGCGGCAGGCGAATTGAAAGCCGCCATCCGGGAAATGGTCCGGCACAACCGGACAAACGTGCCGCGATCGGGCGGTATGAGCATCTATTTCCCTTTGCTTAATAAAGATATGTACGCAACGCACTGGGCGCAAACGTACAGCCGGTTTGACTTCGCCCCGGTTTGGAGAAACTTCATGGCGCAGTTTGGCGAGATCCTCCTATCCGACAGCCTCAGCAACTGGACGGGCAGCGAAAAGCCGCTTGTCTCCTATGATGAAGAAACAGGTGAATATTATATCCAGCTGAGCGCTGACCAGGCGGCGAACTTTGAAAAGGCCCAGTACTACGTCCTGGCCAAACTGGGCGGCGAAGAGTACATGTTGACATACATGTCGTCTGACACTGTTTTGGACGACAGCAACCGCGTATTTGCCAACTTTGGCGGCAAAACCATGTATATCGACTTGCCGGACGGGGAAGACAGCATCAACCCGTACATGATGGAAAAGGAGAACATTGGCGGCATCGGCAAATACCATATCCCCATTCTGGTGGACCGCCCCACCGGGGGCAGCAAACGCGAGACGGTGTCTGCGGAAATGCTTGCGGAGATAAATAAGACATCGGGTGAAGCGCGCCTGACGGGCGCCATACGCCAAAACGAAGAAGGCGTGCTGATCGGCAAACGCGATATCGACCTTGCGGAATGGGAAAACGTCTTTCTCCCGTATTCCAGCCTGTACCTTACACGAAACGAAAACGGCGATATCCAGCCGCTGGGCAATTGGGCAGAATCGACCAATTTCAGGGTGATCACCTACGATGCGAAAAAAGACATCACCGTGCGCTATGCGGATATTGAGGATGATTCCTACGACTTCTTTGTGCTCATTTCTGTCATAGATACCCAGGGATACGTCTACTCTTCGGAACTCATGCCGCTGAGTACCAAACTTGGCGACATCCCCGCGCCCGTTGAACCGCTGTCCGGCATGCAGAGAGTGGCCTATCCATCCAAAGACGGTGCACCCATTCTGATGATGGACAAATCAAAAGTGCAGGTGTCTCTGGAAAGCATTGAACCCTCCGGGGGCGACAATACCCAGGCGCCGGACGGCATAACGCTGACCTTTGGGCTGGAAAATCAGGCGGAAGAAGACGCGTCAGTCTCCCTCCGGTGGCTAGCCGTCAACGAGTTCATGATTCCTGTGGACGCCTATGGCGGCGCGTCCCCGGGTGAAAAGACAACATTCACCGCCACCATTCCTTTGAGTGATGCCCCTTATGGCAGCCTCGCGCAGTTTGGCGTTTCGCAGATAGACGCGATCCGACTGAGTATGCAGCTTTCATTCTCTTCGAGCAGCCTGTTCGCGCAGTGGTACACGGAACAATACGAGATCCGAACAAACATTCCGGTTTCCGTGCCGGCGTATGAGCCCCCTCAAACCCGCATGCTCCTTAATGAGAACGGCTTCACCGTTGCGCTCGTGGGCACACCGTATGAGGAGGAAGGGTATTATGTCATCACGCTGAAGATCTCCAACAATTCCGAGAAGCACGATCTCATCCAGCTGATGCAGAGCACCGTCAACGGCATCATGGCGCCCCAAGACATCCTGACATCGTCCCTCACCCATGAAAACGTACTTCCCGGGACACAGATGCTGACGCAGGTGCGCATTCCCATGTACCACACCGATCTTCCGCCGGAACTGGCGGAATACCAATACATGTTTGACGGGTTAAGCAGTCTGGAGGCAATCGGCGTTTCGGACATCCGCGAAATCATGCTGCGCTTCCATATTGACCAGGCGGCCCTTGTGGGCGAACAGGGGCGGCTCAATGTGCGCAAGATGCTCTCCCCCCTCCATATCACACTGGACGGCATGGAAAACGTCGAGCAGACACTGGATGCCCAGGGCGAAACCCTCTTTGAAAAAGACGGCGTCCTGGTCGTGCGCCTCTTGAGCCCCACTATGAGCAGGGATTTCTATGTACGCAACGATACAGACAAGACGCTCCACCTGACCAGCATGGGAGATATTCGCGTGGACGGGGTTGACTACGCGGATAACGTGCCGCTTGATGTGACGGTCTCCCCGCGCTCTTCCGCCTACTCCACGCTTTTTGGCTTCCTGCCGGGCATCGAACCTAAGGGCGATATCGTTACTTTCTACATAAATGTCACTGATGAAGACTCCAACGAACTCATCATGCAATCGGACAAGATCACTTTTCCCCTCCAATAATTGATTCCCCAAATTTAACATAAAGGAGAGCTACCCATGAAGAAAATGCTTGCAATGCTGTTGGCGCTGGTCATGGCACTGTCGCTGACCGGAGGACTCGCCCAGACTGTAACCCTTGCCCCGGAGGAACTCACCACTGCCCCCGACGCGGGCGGGCTTCGGGAACTGAGGAAGTCATCTTCTCAGATCCGCGCCGCCGCGTTCCCCGAAACGGCGGACGAAGTATCCATAAAGGATGGCGTCTACACCATCACCACACAAGGCGTCACCATCACCCTGGAACTGCCCTTTGGCTGGATCGGCTTCACACAGGATCTGAAACAGCAAATGGTGGAATACCTGCAGTACTTTGAAGACCCGCGTGCTTTGGTGGAGGCTCTGGTCGCGTCAAGCATCAATCTGCTGGCACTGGAAGCCGGTTCTGACGCACAGATGATGGTGTTCTCCGAGGTAAACGCCGCCAGCTCGCTGTTTATGGATCTGGCGGACGCCGATATGTATGAAATGGCGCTGGGCATGTACCAGCAAAGCGCCGGGGAAGGCGTTGACATTACCGGCGAAGTCATAGGGGACATGAACTTCATCCGCAGCCTGGAACTTGGCGAAGGTTATGAATATGTCGTCTACTTTACCATGATCGGCGGCGCGCGCATCGGTTTTGAACTGCTGCCGCACGGCACGGAAGTAACTGAGGCCGAAGAAGAAATCCTCGTGGACCTGATCGCCGCCACCACCCTCACCTAATATCGCATCAAAAACAAAACCACCGGCGCGGGCCGGTGGTTTTGTTTGCTGTTCAGAACAGATTGCCGTGTTCGTCAAACGCCAGTTCGTAAGGTTCACCAACCGGTTTCAGCCGCGGGTCAATTGTGCACAGCTTCTGTTTGGTCGGCAGTTCTGATGGCAGCCACCAAAGAAGCTTGAATGAGAAGATAGGGAATACCGTAATCAGGCCGGTATCCGCTTCTTGACGCGACACTCTCCTCATTGAATTGTTTTTCCATACTGTCTATTACCGGTGCAAGCACAGCTGAACTGATCCAGACACATAATCTACTTCATGTTCGCATAGGTTTATGAAGCACAGGTTCAATTGAATGGCGACAAACGGGGCATGAATCAGGGTGAGTATTGCCTCGACACTATATGAGTACCTGCCACAAGGGCGGACCAGCGCAAGTGCATGGTCCATGCTATCAAACTGAACAGTGCTGCAAGGCATGTAAGAATGGGATGTGGTGTGATAAGCATCATGCTTGGCGATGTTCAAAACGCCGCAGCTGTATCCGCGGAAGGAATCCGGTTGCCCGCGTTAGTTTTGCAAGGGATGCTAAATATCACATAGGCTATCCCCAACTAACCTACGATAGACAGCAGTTTGGACACACAATTCGAATCTGATACCCATATGATACCGCACTGCCAGCAAAAGGGCGGCGATGAGAGAAGAAGGATTCCATTTGCTGTGTAACCCCGCCATCCGCTCCGTATCTTTGCTTTGCGCAAAACGAAGTTCATCTTTTCCCTTGCGTGGCATGCTCCACGTTTCTTCCTGAAGCCCTTTCGCCGTTTTCGGAAACATTGACAGCAATGCCCCGCAAGGGTATAATTACACGCATTTTGAATTAAGGAGGGAAGGCATGAGCGAACTGCAAAAGGAAGTGGCGCGCAGGCGGACATTCGCCATTATCAGCCATCCGGACGCGGGCAAGACGACGCTGACGGAGAAGCTGCTGCTGTATGGCGGCGCTATTCGGCAAGCGGGCAGCGTGAAGGCGCGCAAAAGCGACCGGCACGCCACCAGCGACTGGATGGAGATTGAAAAGCAGCGCGGCATCAGCGTGACCAGCAGTGCCATGCAGTTTTCTTTTGACGGATACCACATCAATATCCTGGATACGCCCGGGCATCAGGACTTCAGCGAAGACACCTACCGGGTGCTGATCGCGGCGGACAGCGCGGTGATGCTGATGGACGCGTCTCGCGGCGTGGAAACCCAGACCATCAAGCTCTTTAAGGTATGCGCCATGCGGGGCATCCCCATTTTTACGTTTGTCAACAAAATGGACCGTGCTGCCAAGGACCCTTTTGCTCTGATGGAAGAACTGGAAACAGTACTGGGCATCCGTTCTGTTCCCGTTAATTGGCCTATCGGCGTGGATGGGGACTTTCAGGGCGTTTATCACCGCGATACGCGCATGGTGGAACTGTATTTTTCAGGCGACCATGGCCGCACCAAAGCAAAGAAAACCGAGGTGTCGGTGGATGATCCCGCCATTGAAGGCATGCTCGACAAACACTACCTCAAGCGCCTCAGGGACGAAATTGAGCTTTTGGACGAGGCGGGCGACCCGTTCGATCTGGACGCGATCCTCCGGGGCGAACTGACGCCCATGTTCTTTGGCAGTGCCATAACCAACTTTGGCGTGGAGCCCTTTTTGCAGCGATTTCTCAAGTATACCCTGCCGCCCACGCCCCGCGAAAGCAGCGATGGCACGATCTACCCGGAAGAAACGGACTTCTCCGGCTTCATCTTCAAGATCCAGGCCAACATGAACCCCGCGCACCGCGACCGCCTGGCTTTCCTGCGCGTGGTAAGCGGTACCTTTAAGCGGGATATGTATGTGTGGCATTCCGGCGGTGAAAAGCAGGTGCAGATGAAAGCGCCCCAGCAGTTCATGGCCGATGAGCGCGAAATGGTGGAAACTGCCTATGCGGGAGACATCGTAGGTCTTTTTGACTCCGGCATTTACCATTTGGGCGACACGCTGATCGAAGGCAGCCGCCGCTTCCGCTTTGCCCGTATCCCGGTGTTCGCGCCGGAAAACTTCGCCCGCGTCCGCCCGCTGGACAGTATGAAGCGCAAGCAGTTCCTAAAGGGCATGAACCAACTGAGCGAAGAAGGCGCCATCCAGGTGTTCCTTCGCGATGAAACCGGGTTTGAAGAAACCTTGTGCGGCGTGGTGGGCGTGCTGCAGTTTGACGTGCTCACCTACCGCCTCAAGAGCGAATACAGTGTGGACCTGCTGCTGGAAAACCTGCCTTTCCGCCATATCCGCTGGGTGGAATCCTCCCCCAAGGATGTCCTGCAATTGCAGCTCACCAGCACATCCGGCCGTGCCAGAGATCTGGAAGGCAACGATGTGCTGCTCTTTGAAAACGAATGGTCCATCCGCCTTGCGACGGAAAAGAACAAGGGATTGGCGCTGCGCGAACTGGCCCCCTTGGAGGACGAATTTTGATAATTGATCCCTTGTTGATTTCTTCCTTTACGCTGCGCGAACGTCACCGGCACAAGCCGCCTGACGATTTTGCCGCGCCCGCTTTTTTGACCCCCGTAAAGAAAGGAATATCAAATGATTCGTCAAGACATTCGCAATATTGCGATTATTGCTCACGTTGACCATGGCAAGACCACTCTGGTCGACCAGATGCTGCGCCAGGGAGGCGTATTCAGACTAAATCAACAGGTCGCCGACCGTGTGATGGACTCCAACGATCTGGAGCGCGAGCGCGGCATCACCATCCTCGCCAAAAACACAGCGGTACACTACAAGGATATGAAGATCAACGTAGTGGACACCCCCGGCCACGCGGACTTTTCGGGCGAAGTGGAGCGCGTCCTCAAAATGGTGGACGGCGTACTGCTGCTGGTGGACAGTTTTGAAGGCCCCATGCCGCAAACGCGCTTTGTATTGCGCAAAGCGCTGGATCTGAAGCTGCCGGTGCTGTTGGTGATCAACAAAGTGGACAGACCCGACGCCCGATGCGACGAAGTGGTGGATGAATTGCTGGACCTCCTGATCGACTTGAACGCCGACCCGGAAACGCTGTCGCGCCCCATCCTGTACGTTTCTGCCCGCAAAGGCACAGCAACCACGGACCCGGCGGTGCCCGGCGAAAACCTGATCCCGCTGTTTGAAGCCATTATTGACTATATTCCGGCGCCCGAGGGCGAAATGAACGGCCCGGCACAGGTGCTTATTTCTACCATCGACTATAGTGAATATGTGGGCCGCGTGGGCGTGGGCCGCATCGCGCGAGGCGTACTCAGGACCGGGATGAACGTGGTGCGCTGCAACGCGCTGAATGAGACGGTCACATCACCCTGGCGCCTGGTGGACCTGAACACATTTGACGGCCTCAAGCGCGTGCCTGCCGCAGAAGTGGGCATGGGCGACATCTGCGCCATGAGCGGCCTTGCGGATATCTCCATCGGCGACACTGTATGCGACCCCGGCACCGTAGAGCCTTTGCCCTTTGTCGCAATCGGCGAACCCACTGTGTCGATGACGTTTTCTGTCAACGACAGCCCCTTTGCGGGGCGCGAAGGCACTTATGTAACCAGCCGCCACCTGCGTGCGCGCCTGTTGCGCGAATTGGAGACGGATGTCAGCCTGCGCGTTACGGAGGGTGATTCCCCCGACCAGTTCGATGTACGCGGCAGGGGCGAACTGCATTTATCCATCCTGATTGAGAACATGCGCCGCCAGGGGTACGAATTCCAGGTGAGCCGCCCTGTCGTCATTCAAAAAGAGATCGACGGCGTTATGTGTGAGCCCATTGAGCGGCTGCACGTGGATGTGCCGCAGGCACATGCTGGCGCGGTCATTGAAAAAATCGGCCGCCGCCGCGGCACGCTGGAAACCATGCACGGCGCGGACCGCGTCAGGCTTGAGTTTCTTGTCCCCTCCCGCGGGCTGTTTGGCTATCGCAGTGAATTTTTAACGGACACGCGCGGCGAAGGCATCATGAGCGCGGTATTTGAACGTTATGAGCCCGTTAAGGGCGAAATCCCGCACCGGAACGCGGGCGCGCTGGTCTGTTTTGAAACGGGCGAGGCTTCACAATACGGCCTGTACGGCGCGCAGGAGCGGGGCACACTGTTCCTCACCGCGCAAACGCAGGTTTATGCGGGCATGATCGCCGGGCAAAGCACCCGCCCGGGCGATATTGTGGTCAACGTTTGCCGCACCAAGCATGTCACCAATGTGCGCAACGCCTCCGGCGCGGAAGACAGCCTGCGCCTGGTGTCCGTCCATTACCCCACCTTGGAAGAATGCCTTGAATTTATCGATGATGATGAACTGTTGGAAGTAACGCCGCAAAACCTGCGGATGCGCAAGCGCATTTTAGCCCACGAGCAGCGCGCTAAAAACACCAGCCGCAAGAAGGCGTAACGGACACGGCCGGCGCATGTGTTGCGCCGGTGTTTCTTGGCCGCTTCCCGGCAATTCCTCATTCACGCAAAGGGAGACTGTCATGACCCAAAGAGAGCTGAACCTTAATGAATCGGTTTATTCGCTTTGCACAAGATACCCCGAGCTTAAAGACATCATGGCCGAAATGGGCTTCAGCGACATCACGAAACCGGGAATGCTTGGCAGCGTGGGCCGGCTGATGACTTTGCCCAAGGGGGCGGCCATGAGAGGAATAGACATTGGAACCATTAAGGCGCATTTGGAAACGCGCGGCTTCGTCGTAAAGGATGAGGGCGAGGCAGCGATCGAAAAGTGATCTTTGCGGTGTTCTACGGGTGGGCAGATAACCCAGCGAGCGTCTTATCAGGCCATTTTATCGCATCATCTTCCATGGCCGCAGTCATAGCACAGATACTCAAATCGATAAAGGCCCACCAAGCGGCGGTAGAGCGGGCAGAATATGCCGGGCGGGATAAAAAGTACCATGGATGCTTTCCCATACCGCGCTGATTGTGGTATACTTACTATAGTGTGTTCCGGCCTTCGGGCCCTATCTAAAAGGAGGAATTGTTAATGAAGATCACAAAAGTACACGGCCGTCAGGTTATCGACAGCCGCGGCAATCCGACGGTTGAAGCCGTTGTCGAGCTGGAAAACGGCTTTACCGGCGTCGCCGCGTCGCCCAGCGGCGCATCGACCGGCCAATTTGAAGCGCACGAATTGCGGGACGGCGATAAGAGCCATTATGTGGGCAGAGGCGTTATGACGGCAGTCAAGCATGTCAACGGCGAGATCGCCGTCGCGCTCGTAGGCAAAACCTGGGCCAACCAGGAAGCTCTGGACCGCAAGATGATCGAACTGGACGGAACGCCCAACAAGAGCCGTTTTGGCGCGAACGCCATTTTGGCTGTCTCCCTGGCATACGCCAAGGCGGAAGCCATCGCCGCCAAGAAATCGCTGTTCAAATACCTGGGCGGTGAGAACGCGCACGTGCTGCCCGTCCCCATGATGAATATCCTCAACGGCGGCGCGCACGCGGCCAACAACCTGGACATTCAGGAATTTATGGTCATGCCCGTGGGCGCCCCCTCTTTTGCCGAAGGCCTGCGCTGGGGCGCGGAAGTATATCAGACGCTGATGAAGATCTTGAAGGGCAAGAACCTCGCCACCGCTGTGGGCGATGAAGGCGGCTTTGCTCCCAACGTCAAAGACGAGCGCGAAGCGCTCGACTTGATCGTGGAAGCCATCAAGACTGCCGGATACCGCCCGGGCGAAGACGTGGCGCTGGCCATCGATGCGGCCGCCAGCGAGTGGAAGGCTGACAACGGCTATCACATGCCCAAATCCGGCCGTGATTTTACCATTGATGAATTGATCGCCTTCTGGACGCGCCTCGCGGAAGAATATCCCATCGTCTCTTTGGAAGACCCGCTGGACGAAGAAGACTGGGATGGCTGGGTCAAACTAACCAGCCAATTGGGCAGCAAATTGCAGGTGGTGGGCGATGACCTGTTTGTGACCAACGTGGAGCGTCTGCAGCGCGGCATTGAGACCGGCGCCGGCAACGCGATCCTCATCAAGCTCAACCAGATCGGCTCCCTCTCTGAAACGCTGGATACCATTCGTCTGGCGCACGCGAACGGCTTTAACACCGTCATCTCGCACCGCTCGGGTGAAACGGAAGACGTCACTATCGCGGACCTCGCCGTTGCGACCAACGCAGGGCAGATCAAGACCGGCGCCCCTGCCCGTTCAGAACGCGTGGCGAAGTACAACCAGCTGCTGCGTATCGAAGAGGAACTGGGCGACAAGGCCGCTTACTTGGGCAAAGAAGCCTTGCTGCGCAACTAAGTTAAACAATCCAAGTGCGTAAAAGGGTCCTTCCTCGCGGAAAGGCCCTTTTTGTGCGCGTGAACGCAATATCTCAGCTTGGCGCCGCCGCCTAATTTGGCGGCAGCGGCTGTTCTGTTTCCATGATTTCTTCAGTGGGTTCTGCCTGCGGCTGTTCTGTTTCCATCGCCTCATCGGTAGCGGGCGGGTCCGTTACGGTGGACGGCGCCGCGTCCTCCAATAGGTACTCCCTCATCATGAAACCCGTTTTGCCCAATAGCTCAATCTCGCCCCACGCATCCCCGCGGGTGAGCAGCACAAAAGGCGTGCCGGTCTTGATGGTGGAAATGCGATTGTCCCCGGTTTTGTCTTCCCACCTGAACGTGATATTGCGTTCGCGTGCGGGGTCGTCCGGCCAGGAGACCTTTCCGGTACCCAAGGATTCGCGGGCCCCGGAAAACTTAAGGTGCGCGGTCAGCAGATAGCCTTCCTTGCCATCCAGAGCGACCTTGGTGAAGGGTTTTCCCATTTCAATCACCGCGGCAATGTTGCCGTTCATATATTTGCCCAGGTCTTTCGCGCTGGTGGCAGGTTCCTCCCTGAGCGTCAGACGGCCGTTTTTGGCTGCTATCACGGCAAAAGCGCTGCTCTTGTCAACATTGCTGAACCGCAGGAAACGGCTGGCTGTCCAGCCTTCCATCCCGGCGGCGGCAACGCGGCTCCACGCGAGGCCGAGGGTCTTTACCTGCACGGGCACACCATCCTGGAGGTCAGCAACAAAGGCAGCGTCAGGGCGGGGATGACCCAGCATGGTGGCACCGCCCTGGATGGTGGCGGGAATGCCGGAATCAGGCGATGTCGCTTGGGCGAACGCGGGCACGCTCAGCACCATTAGAAGCGCTGCGAGCAAACTTGACACTCTCCTTGATTTTCTCACTCTTTTCCTCCAATCTTACGATGGCGAATTTCGTAATGCTTTCTTAACACAAATTTAGCATGTATGGCGTGGCGTGTCAAGAAGCGGACGCCGGTTCCGACAACGGGCACACCTATCTGCTTTGACACTATCAATATACCCCGTCCTTACTTGTCGGGAGTCTGTTTGTCTTCAATAAATGTAAAATATGCCGCGCGCGCCGATTTCTCCAGCCGTCGGGCGTTCCTTTTTATAGCGGCGCACTGCCGCGCCATGTCCCGTTCGAAAAATACATCAGCAATGTACCGCAGGTTGTATTTGACCGCCCGCTCCGCTCCCAGCGCCGCGCTTCGCGCCAACAGCGCGCCCGACAAAACGTCAGCCACCGCGCCGCCGCGGAATTGAAGGCACATGTTTGCCAGCGCCAGCACGCGCAGTGATCTTTCCGCTGCCTGAAGGGGCGACAGGCACGCGTTTTTCAGTGCCGCCTGCTTTTTGTCTTCGCGCAGGGTGATTTCTTTGCCGGTCGCTTTGGGCAGTCTCAGCGCGGCCATATACATGCCATAAGCCGCGCTGTCACGCTGAATAAGTTTCAATAGCCCCTTGCGCAGTATCTCCGCGCTTTCATCCACGGCTTCCATTCTCTTGCGGGCTTCCTCGTCCGCCACCTGTTTCATGGCTGTCTTGGCGCCCATCTGTACCAGCGCCGCAGCCAATGCCGCCGCGGCCGCACAGGCGGACACACCGCCCGGCATGGGCGTGCGCTGTGCGATCCTTTCGGAAAACTTTTCTACGCTCAGTTCCTTCATATCCATAGGACTTCCTCCTGGTGCGGCAAACGAATCCTCTGCGGCGTTCGGGGATGAATTTCCTTATGGCTGCGCCAAAACGCAGGCTTCCGCCGCTTCATCGTTGGGTGGCAATTTGTAAAGCGCCAGATACTCTTCCATTTTTGCGTGGAAGCCGGCATCCTTTTCCTTCATTGCGCGCAGATACCTGTGCGCGTCATATATTCCCGCGTGGATCTCAATAAGCGCTACGGCGATATTGGAGCAGTGGTCGCTCACCCGTTCCATGGCCGCGGTCACGTCCGTCAGCAGCAGGCCCATTTCAATAGAACAGATGCCGGCGCGCAAACGCTCGATATGGCGTATGCGGATGGCTTCATTGAGCAGATCGATCACTTCTTCCAAAGGCTCGATGCTCTTGGCCAGCTCCGTGTCTTCGTTGGTATAAGCATTTAGCGTCAGCGCCAGGATGTCTTCCAGCGCGTGCGTATAGATGCCCAGTTCTTCCATCGCCAGCGGTGAAAAACGCATGGGCGATTCGTACAGTTTCCGCGCTTCCATCGCGATACCCAACGCATAGTCGCTTATGCGCTCAAAATCGCTGATAGAGTTGATAATGATGCTCAGCCGCAAATTGTCCTTGTCAGTCATGGGCACGCCGCTCACTTTGATCAGGTAGCCACCCAGCTGGTCCTGGTATTTGTCCACTTTCTGTTCCAGCGAACGCACGTTCTCAAACGATTCACCGTCATACTCATTTAGCAGCCCCAGCGCTTTATTGAGAGCCTCAGCGGATTTCTCCAGCATACTGACCGAAACGCTCCACGCCTGCTGCAGGGCGATGGATGGGGTTTCCAAAAGCCGCTCATCCAGCAAGCTGAATTCATCCAGTTTCTCCTCTTTTTCGCTTTGGGTCTCGGGAATAAAGAAAAAGGCGATTTTTTCAAGGAACACCGTGAAATTTTGCAGGATAAGCGTATTGGCAACATTGAACACGGAATGCGCGATGGCGATAGAGAACGGTGTCGCCACCTTGTCCGCAAAGGAAAAACTGAAAACGGCGTCAGCGGCATAGAAAGCGGTCATGAAGATGACGGTGCCGAAAACGTTAAACGACAGATGGATCAGCGCGGCGCGCCTGGCGTTGCGTTTGGCGCCGATGACCGCCAGCAAGGCGGTCACGCATGTACCAATGTTCTGTCCTAAAATGATGGGAATGGCTGCCGACATGGGTACGATACCCGTAATGCACAGCGCCTGCAGGATACCGATGGAGGCAGAAGAACTCTGAATAACCGCCGTCAGCACAGCCCCCGCCAATGCACCCAGCAGCGGGTTGGTGAAGAGCAAAAACAGCTTGACGAACCCCTCCTCCCGGGCCAGGGGCTTTAGCGCCGTGCTCATGGTTTCCATGCCAAACATCAGAACGGCAAGTCCCATGAGGATCTTGCCGATCATCTGCTGCTTTTCTTTCTTGGATGACATGATAAGGATAACGCCCACCAGTGCGATCACAGGCGAAAAGGACGTGGGCTTGAGCAGCTGCACAAACAGGTTGCTGCTGGTAAGGCCGGTCAAACTCAATATCCAGGCGGTGATCGTGGTACCGATATTGGCGCCCATAATGACGCCGACGGCGCTGTGCAGTTTCATGATGCCGGAGTTGACCAGGCTGACGACCACAACGGTAGTGCTGGAAGACGATTGAATGATAGCCGTTACCGTCATCCCCAGAAAGATGCCCTTCCAGGTGTTGTCGGTCAGGTTTTGCAGGATCCGCTGCATCCGTTTCCCGGAAAGCATTGTGAGGCTCCCACCCATCAGGTCCATACCATAAAGGAAAAGGGCCAAGCCGCCAATCATCGTCAGTAGATTCAGAATGCTCACGTTTTCCTCCGACTGCTCAAATCAAAAACTTAGCAAAAATTGCCATACATATCATACACCATTTTGCCTCGCTTTGCCCGGACTTTTTGTTGTCCCCTGAAAAGTTCCGGGTGCAAATAAAAATACGGAGCAACAGATGCAAGTTGCTCCGCATTTATGAAGAGATCATGACGGCATCGACAATTGCTTTGAGGCTATCGCACGGATGCCCCGGCAGGTGCCCCGTATCGCCAAGCGGCAAACCGGCGCCATCCGGGACCCAAAATTGCTGGCGCCGCAATACTTTTGCGGACAATTCCGTGATATCTTTCCCCGGCTTCCTACAGCATGGGGTTGTCATCCGCCGAAAGATATGGCGATGAGGCCGCGAACGCTTTGACCGCGCTGCCCGCGCGCGGGATGAGCGACAGCGTACCGGGACCACCCACGCATCCGCCGGGGCAAGCCATGCCCTCCAGCAAATAGCCGTCCGCCTTGCCCGCTTTGGCCAGCCGCAGCATCTTGTGGCAGTCACGCAGGTTATCGGCCTTCATAAAGGGCACTTCGCGCCCCGGTTGTCTCCTTTTGATGGAATTGACCAGCGCTTCCGCGACGCCGCCCGCAACGGCATAACCGCGCCCGTCGCGGGAAGCCAAAGTGCCCAGCGTATCTTCCTCCATGTCGCTCAGTTCGATCTCCTTGGCGCTGAACATGCCCATCAGTTCTTCATAAGTGATGACAAAATCCACATACGGCCGCACCTCATCTTCCAGTGCCTCCAGCTTTTTGGCAACGCACGGACCGATAAAAACCACCAAGGTGCCCGGGCTTAATTCCTTCACTTTTTTGGCCGCCGCCACCATGGGCGTATGCGACAAAGCAATACAATCACTTGTTTCCGGCTGCACGTTCCGGGCAAACATCGCCCATGAAGGGCAGCACGACGTGCCCAGGAACTTTTTGTCATGTGGAACGTGTACGATAAACTCATCTGCTTCCTGCATGCTGCCGTAGTCCGCACCCCATCCCACTTCGATCACATGGCTCAGGCCCAGTTTGCGTATGCCCGACACGATCTTCCCCGGCGTTGCCAAAGGACCAAACTGCCCCACAAAACTGGGCGCGATGATCGCCGCCACCCTTTTGCCGCGTCTGATGGCAGTGATCACCTGGAATATCTCGGACTTGTCCGAAATAGCGGCAAAGGGGCAAGTCACAATGCAGAGCCCGCATGCCACACACTTCTCCTGGTTGATCACGGCGCGCCCCAATTCATCAGAGTCGATAGCGTCCGCACCGCAGGCTTCCGCGCACGGCCGCCCAAAGCGCAAGATTGCGTGATACGGGCAAGCTGTTATGCAGCGCCCGCATTTGATGCACTTATCCTGGTCGATTACGGCAGCGTTTTTACCGATGGACACGGCTTTGACGGGGCACACGGCGGTACAGGGATGCGCCAGACATTTGCGGCAATTGTCGCTCACCTGGATGCGGTCAGTGGGGCATTTTTCACACGCAAAGGGGATCACGTTGACCAAAGGCAAGTCCAGCCGCTTTTTGCCATCCGCTGTGTCCTGCATGCCTTCAGTCAGCGGCTGGTGCGTACCGGTGGGGCGCATGGGAAGGCCCATCGCCATGCGGATGCGCTCCCTGATGATGGCGCGCTCCTTGAACACGCTATCGCGGTAAAGGGGCTCTTCACCCGGAATGATTCGGTAGGCGCTTTCGTAGAAATAGCCGAAATCATCGCCCTCTATATCATGTTCAAAGGCAAACTTCGCCACTTCAGAAAAGACCTGGCGCCGTATTTTCGTGATGGGTGTGAAAATTCCCCGCATAGGCTACCCCCCCTGCATAAAAACGTACTGCCGCAAAAATCAGACCTTTTGCGCGCGGATTTTGTTGATGATGGCGGCGAGCACCGTTTCCTGATCCGCCTGCGGGATGATCTCTCCTTCCACGTACACGATGGGTCCCACCATGTTTTCCTTGCAGTGGTTTCGGCATGGCACGGGGATGACTTCAATATCATTAAGTCCATCCTCTATATGCCCGATCTCCGGCAGTGACGCTATGGCGTCAATGATGTCCATGCTGCCCATTAAGGTACAGTGCGTGCCCGCGCAGACTTCCACAACGATTTTTCCCATGACTACCTCCCCAGCGATGCTTTATCTTGGGCTTATCTTATCACAAAAAAGAGGCGTGCGTCCATGCGGGAAGGGTTAATGCCGCACCGGCAAACCGCAGTGACGCGGCGCATTTGTCGCCATGGCGGGTGTGCGCCCCCTCATCCTTTCGCTGAAAAGAAAAATGCAGGGATGATATCCAATGACTGCCGAGCGCCTCTGGTGATTGGAAAGCGCCACGAAAAAGAGCGCCGTGCGTGTACATGCAGCGCTCTATACTAATAACGAAGTGGAAACGTAACAAAGGGGATTACGCGCCGATTGCGTTCCGGGCTCCTGAGGTGGATCAGCGCAGCGTGACTTTTTCCGGCTTGCTTTTGCCCAAGCGCAGGAATGATGGCAGCGCCACATGGCCTTGAGACAATACATCAAACGCGACGGCTGCCAGCAGGACCAATCCTTTGACCAGTTTTTGAACGTTGGAGTCCATGCCGATGATGTTCATCCCGTTGTTGAGGATACCCATGATGAGGGCGCCGATCACGGTACCGCTGACAGTACCAACGCCGCCGTAAGCGCTGGCGCCGCCGATGTAGCAGGCTCCGATGGCGTCAAGTTCAAATCCGTCGCCGGCCATGGGAGTCGCGCTGTCCAGGCGTGCCGCGAACACCATCCCGGCGATCCCCGCCAGCAAACCCATATTGATGTAGCTTAAGAACATGAGCCGTTCGGTTTTAACACCGGACAGGCGCGCCGCCTTTGCGTTGCCGCCCATCGCGTAGATATGGCGCCCGATAACCGTTTTATTGGTGATAAACGTATATATGGCGGCAATGACACCCATTACGATCAGTACCGAAGGGATCCCCCTGTAGCGCGCCAGCAGCGTGAAAAACCAAATGACGATCGCGGAGATAATGACCATTCGGGTGATCAAGGCGCCCGGAGTGGCGTACTCATACCCTTTGCGCTTTTTGCTCTGGTTGGAAAGCACTTGCGTGATGCAATATACCGCCGCTATCAGGATGCCCAGCAAAAGACATGTCAAGTATATCTTCATGCCTGCGACTTCCCACACCCCGATGAACTCCGGCATCGTACCAACGAAAAACTGCTTGTACGCATCAGGGAACACGGGAATTGCTCTTCCGCCCTGCAGGATGATCAGTGTCGCCCCGCGGAACACCAGCATGCCGCTGAGCGTGACAATAAAGGCCGGGATCTTGACGTACGCGATCCAGAAGCCCTGCCAGGCCCCTACCAGGACGCCTACCAGCATGCACAGCACAATGGACAGGTACGGGTCCCATTTCCACTTCATGATGAAGGTTCCCGCGCAAGCACCTACGAGACCCACAACCGAGCCGACAGAAAGGTCGATGGATCCGCTTCCGACGATGCACAACAGCATACCGATCGCCAGGATCACAATGTAGGCATTCTGGTTAATGATATTGAACACATTCATGGGCAACAACAGTTTTCCGCCGGTCAAGACCTGAAATATGAGCCCGATGACCACCAGCGCCAGCATCATCGAGTATTGTTTCAAATTGGCTTTAAAAGCAGCGAGTACCTTGTTCATGCGCTGATCTCCCCCTTGCTGGCTTGCAGAATGCAGCCCATAATGTTTTCCTGTGAGGCTTCTTCCCGTGAAAACTCGCCAATCAGCTTGCTTTCATTCATAACATAGATACGGTCACACATCCCCAACAGCTCAGGCAGCTCTGAAGAGATCATGAGTACTGCTTTGCCTTCCGCAGCCAGCTGATTAATGATCTGATAGATCTCATATTTGGCGCCGACGTCCACGCCGCGTGTGGGCTCGTCCAGCAAAAGGATGTCGGGCTTGGCAAATATCCATTTGCCCAAAAGAACTTTTTGCTGATTGCCGCCGCTGAGATTCTCGACATACTGCTCCACGGTGGGCGCTTTGATATCCAATTGTTCCTTTTGGTCCCCGGCACGGATGGTTTCCAGATCCTTGTCAATGATCCCTCGCTTTGAAACAAACTCGATACGGGAAAGCGTGAGGTTGTGTTTGATGGAATTTGTGATCATCAAACCATTCCCCTTCCGGTCCTCCGTCACATAGGCCAGACCGTTTTGGATAGCCTGGGAAATGCTTGCCAGTCGGATCGGTTTGCCGTCGATCAATGCCTCTCCGGTTATTTGCTGCCCGTAGGAACCGCCAAAGACCGACATCGCCAACTCCGTGCGGCCTGCGCCGATGAGCCCCGCCAAGCCGACCACTTCACCGTGGTGGATCTTGAGCGACACATCGTTGACGACCTTTTTATCCGCGTACAAAGGATGATGGACTGTCCAGTTCTTGATCTCAAAAGCAACATCCCCGCGGGGAATGGGCCTTCGCTCAGGGAACCGGCTGGTCATTTCACGCCCGACCATGCCCTTGATAATGCGCGGCTCGGATATCTCGTCCGACTTCTTATCCAGCGTTTCGATGGATTTTCCGTCGCGCAAAATGGTGATGCGGTCCGCGCAGTATTCTATTTCATTTAGCTTGTGTGAAATGAGGATGGAGGTAATACCATGCTTGATTTTGAATTCGATCAGAAGATCGAGCAGTTTTTTCGCGTCAATCTCGTTGAGCGATGAGGTTGGTTCATCCAAGATCAGCAGCCTTACGTCTTTGGCCAAGGCTTTGGCGATCTCCACCAGCTGTTGCTTACCCATGCCAATGTCCTTGATGAGGGTCCGCGGATTTTCCTTAAGGCCCACCACGTCCATGAACTTTGCTGCTTGCTGATTGGTAAGGTCCCAGTTGATTACGCCGGCGTTACCCTGTTCGTTTCCCAAATACATGTTTTCAGCGATACTCAGATGGGGAACCAGCGCCAGCTCCTGGTGAATGATGGCGATGCCGCGGCGTTCGCTGTCCTTGATGGTCCTAAAGAGGCACAATTCGTCCCGATAGTATACTTCACCGGTATACGAACCGTATGGGTGGATGCCGCTGAGCACATTCATCAAGGTCGATTTCCCCGCGCCGTTTTCGCCTACAACGGCGTGGATCTCGCCCTCTGTAACATCAATATTGACATTGTCCAGAGCCTTAACGCCGGGAAAAAGCTTGGTGATGTTTTCCATCCTGAGGATCGTTGATGCCATGGAGGGTCCTCCTTAAGTCATGGCAAGGGGAGATGACAGCATCCGGCATCTCCCCTTGCCAAACTGGATCAATTTCTAAGCGTCTGTTCCAATGCCGGTCGATCAGTCGGCCAGCTGGTCAGCCGTGTAGTATCCGCTTTCGATAAGCAGTTCCTGATAATTGTTGACGTCAGCGAACAGGGGCGTGCAGTAGAAGGTGGGAACGTCCAGTACGTTGTTGGGCACAACAGAATTGACTTCAACCTCTTCCCCTGCAAGTACGGAGTTGACCATCTGAACGGTACGTGCCGCAAGGATGCGGGTATCCTTGAAGATGGACATGGCCTGCAGGCCTTTGACGATATTCTTGACGCTGGCAATGTCGCAGTCCTGACCGGTAATGATGGGGTAATCTTCGCCCGCTTTAAAACCGGCGGCAACCAACGCATTGGTAGCGCCCTGGGCGGTGGAGTCGTTGGAGCAGAGGACGACGTGCAGCGGTGTGCCGTCTGAATAATACGATGCGATGATATCATCCATGCGGGCCTGTGCCGTTTCGGTCTTCCATGACGGGGTTGCTACCTGGTCGAAACCGGTCTGGCCGCTGACGCAAACCAATTGGCCGTTATCCAGGTATTCCTGCACTTTGCTGATGCCGCCGTTGAAGAAGTAGGTGGCATTGTTGTCGCCGGGGTCACCGGCCAGGAATTCAATGTTGAAGGGGCCTGCGCCGTTGGCAAGATCCAGCGTATCCACGACATATTGCCCCTGGATCTCACCGACCTGGAAGTTATCAAAGGTGGCGTAGTAGTCAACAGCGGGCGTGTCCAAGATGATACGGTCATGACATACGACTTTGACGCCGTTTTCCTTGGCGGTAGCAAGTACGTTGCCCAGCGCATTGGCCTCAATAGCCGTAATGACAAGCACATCGCACTCATTGAGCAGCATGGTCTCCAACTGCGCGATCTGGGTGGGTACGTCGTTGTCACCGGCGTACTGAAGCTCGACTTCATAACCGGCTGCCTCGAACTCCTTTTGCAGGTATTCGCCGTCTTCGTTCCAACGCTGCAGGCTCTTGGTGGGCATCGAAATACCGACTTTTTCTGCAAGGGCGGAGCCTACGCTCAGCAAGAGCGCCATGACCAGGAACAGGGATAGAATCTTCTTCATAACAATTCTCCTTTTTATTTTACAAGGCGATCCCGCCTTATATTCATGGAAGTTGACCGAATCGTTTTTGTTTATCCTCGCGGCAAACGGCCGACTCGCCGCAAGTCAGTTCCCTACGTTACAAAACCTTGTTACTTTACCAGCGCTGTTGAGTGACCTCTTTGTGGGTGTATATCTACGAACCCGCCTATGCGCTCATCGGGACTCCGCGCGCTCCCCGCGGTTATCAGTTGTTATGGGTATATTAGCACCGTTTTTACTATTATGTCAATGGATACAAACGACACTGTGCGCCTGTATGTCAAATTGGGACAAATTCCGCCCGGACGTCGGGTTGCGTTAGAAAGTCAAGGGCCTACTTTCGAACGAAGAAGGCCCGTATGTGTCACAGTGTTTGTACTTTTAGTGTTTATTTAGCCGGATTGCGTATGTGGCGGCGAACCGGTCGCCTCCTTTGGTACATTCATTATCCTATTGAAGGAGCGTTGGCGATTAGTCAACATAGACCCGCGCCGTCAAGCGCGTCAGTTTTGACGCGCACGTTACGCTGCGCGGCTCCGAAAAATTCCCGATCAACCGAAAGGGCGATATGTAAACCATGTGAAGCGCCGAAAGAAGCGCGCGGCGCCCCAAATTCTCCTTTGCAGGCTTAATAACGGCGGCGAGAAGCGTCGTTTATTATACCACTTTAATGTCATGCACAATTCTGTAAGCCTTTACATCCTCAATTTCATGCCCTATAATGCGGTTTCGTATCCGGTGCTCAGCAAGTAGAGTGCCCCCCTCCTCGTTGTATGGACACGAGAAAAGGAGTAATGACTTGAACAGGAACCGCTTCGCCGTAGTACTCTTGGTTTTTCTATCCCTCATGCCGACCGCTTTCGCCGCCCACCCCAAAGACCGTCCGCGCGACCCTAAGGCCGTGTACATTTACCACACTTACGTGTCCGATAATCGGATCGACAAAAAAGGGGAGACCATCAACGCCTACACGCTGGTCAAGGGCGGGGACGGACCCATCGAGATCCGTGCTGACCTGATGCGCCACGATAAAGTGATGCGCTCATGGGATTGGCAAAGTGATCCCAACATCACCGTTTCCGCGGAGTTGCCGGATCTCACCAACGGCACTTACTATATGCGCGTCAGCGCACGCGACGGCAAAACCGAATGGACGGAAAACAGTGTGCGGATCTACATCAACAGACCTGACCTGAACGCCGTACCGGTTGCCAACAGAACCGCTCTTGGCACACCCATCCGCTACAACATATACATGTGCGGCATTCGCGATACCAGCAACCTTTTTATCAAGGTGGTCAGTGCGCTTACCGGGGACATCGTCCGCGAAGACCAGATCACCTATGACGCGATCACCGGGAAGGAATATCATTTTGTTCCGCGCGACCCCGGTGTCTACTATCTTGAGATAGAAGCCCGCCCCACGTACAAGACGAGCTATTTCACCGTTTCAGGCGCTGTGAGCGTACTGCGCGAAACGGCCCAAAGGCTTCCCGCCGCAGGCGAATATCAGTACAGGGCAAACTAAAGCGTCCGGATAACTGCAAGCAGATTTGGAGCCTTGATCCCGCGGCTAACGACTTATGCGGAAGATGCCAAAAGCAAGACCTCGTTGCCCCGCCTGATCAGGCGCAGCAACGGGGTCTTTTTGTGTATTCCGGAAACGAACGCCGAAAACGGATCGAAACCGCAATTGACAACCTCGCCTGACTTTGCTACCATGTCGAAGATGCGGAAACACCGCAGACAACATGAAGCGAAAAGGGTGAGCGCATGAATCGGGTATTGACTAATGCCCTGGTCTGGTCGGAAGGCAGATACCGGCCGCGCAGCGTTTTCATCCGCGGGGGAATCGTCACCGCCATCAGCCGGGAAGTCCCCTCCCCCAATGATCTCACCATTGACTGTAATTTTCACCACGTATTTCCGGGTTTCACAGATGTTCACGTGCATCTGAGGGAACCCGGTTTTTCTTATAAGGAAACCATCGCGTCAGGGACCCTTGCGGCGGCGCGCGGCGGCTATACGGCGCTTTGCGCGATGCCCAATGTGCAGCCCATGCCGGACACGCCGGAACACTTGGACGAGCAGATCGCACTGATCAAAAAAAGCGCACATGTGCGCGTGATCCCTTACGGCACGATCACCATGGGCGAAAAAGGCGAGCAGCTGTCCGACATGGCGCGGCTGGTCGGGCACGTCACGGCCCTTTCGGACGACGGACGTGGGGTACAGGACGAAGATGTCATGCGACGCGCAATGCTGGAAGCCAAGCGCCTGGACTGCATCATCGCCGCGCACTGCGAGGATGAAACGCTTCTTAATGAAGGATCAAGCAGAGAAAGCGAGTGGCGTCAACTGGAGCGAGACCTGGCTTTGGTCAAAAAAACCAAGTGCCGCTATCATGCCTGCCACCTGTCCACAAAGGAAAGCGTGGAGCTCATCCGCCGCGCCAAAGAAGAGGGTCTTAACGTAACGTGCGAAACGGCACCCCATTACCTGTTGCTGGATGACACCGCGCTTCAAGACGACGGGCGTTTCAGGATGAACCCCCCGCTGCGCAGCCCCGAGGATCGGCAGGCATTGCTTAAAGGCCTCAAAGATGACACCGTCGACATGATCGCCACCGACCACGCGCCGCACTCAAAAGAGGAAAAGGCAGGCGGTTTTTTGAAGAGCCTCAACGGAGTCGTGGGGTTGGAATGCGCGTTCCCCGTTCTCTATCATCACCTGGTACTCACGGGCCGGCTGCCACTGGAGAGATTGGTAAGGCTCATGCACCACCGCCCCAATGAGCGCTTCCGCATTGATACGACACTCGCCGTGGGCAAGCCCGCCAACCTGTGCGTGTGGGACTTGGAACGGCCCGTCACAATCGACCCGGACGCATTCCTGAGCCTTGGCCGCAGCACGCCCTTTGCAGGCTGGAAAGTGCACGGCACGTGCACGCTGACCATCGCAGACGGACGCGTCGTCTGGCAGGAAGGAATATCATGAAGCAAGGGATCTACTCCATTCAAAAAAACCGCCTGATCGCACGGGACACCTGGGAGATGCGCCTTAAAGGGGATACAAGCGCCTTGTGCCGGGCAGGCCAATTCGTCAACGTAAAAGTAGGCAATGCCTATCTGCGGCGCCCGCTCTCGCCCGCGGCATGGGACAACGAAAGCATGACCCTCATCTACAAGGTGGTGGGAAGGGGCACTGATTGGCTCGCGCATTGTCAGACGGGCGACAGCCTGAACCTTCTGACGGGGTTGGGCAATGGTTTTGACACCGACGTATCGGGCGACCGACCCGTATTGATCGGCGGCGGCGCGGGTCTGCCGCCGCTGTACCGCCTTGCCGAGGAACTGCTCAGTAAAGGTAAAAAGCCGCGTCTGATAATGGGTTTTGGCAGCGCGGCGGAGATCTACTATCTCAAGGAATTTGAGGCCCTGTTGCCCGTGACGATCACGTGCATGGACGGCAGCGCGGGGATCTGCGGCCCGGTGACCGGCGCAAAACTGCAGGCGGGAGATGATTATTTGTATGCTTGCGGCCCCCCGCCGATGCTCAAAGCCTTGTGCGCCTATCCTCTCAAAGGTCAGATGAGCCTGGAAGAGCGCATGGGCTGCGGGTTTGGCGCCTGCATGGGCTGCACCGTCCGGACTGCCAACGGCGCAAAACGTGTCTGCAAAGAAGGGCCGGTCTTTTTGAAGGAGGAACTGCTTTGGTAAATACGGCGGTCGATCTGTGCGGGATCACCTTGTCAAACCCCATCATGGGAGCCAGCGGCTGCTTTGGCTACGGCGCCGAATTCGCTGAGCTTTATGACATCAACTGCTTGGGCAGCTTCAGCTTCAAGGGGACCACGCTGCACCCCCGCTTTGGCAACTCTACGCCACGGATAGCAGAAAGCACAGGGGGGCTGCTCAACGCTGTCGGGCTGCAAAACCCCGGTGTTCACAAGGTCATTGCGGAAGAACTGCCCCGCATGCGCGGGTTTTTCACAAAACCGGTCATGGCGAATGTCTCGGGCTTTTCCCTTGAGGAATATGTGGAGACCTGCCGCCTGTTGGATGGCCAGGATCAGGTGGGCTGGCTGGAGGTCAATGTCTCCTGCCCCAATGTTCATATGGGCGGCTTAAGCTTTGGTACAACCCCGCAGAGTGCCGCCGCGGTCACCAAAGCGGTCAAGGCGGTGTGCTCAAAGCCCGTCATCGTTAAGCTTTCCCCCAACGTCTCCGACATCGCCTCCATCGCCAAGGCCTGCCGGGACGCGGGTGCGGACGGCCTGAGCCTCATCAATACCCTGGTGGGCATGCGCATCGACCTTAAGACCTTTAGGCCGGTGCTCTTTAACGGAACGGGCGGGCTGAGCGGCCCCGCGGTCTTCCCCGTCGCGCTGCGTATGGTACACAAAGCTGCGCAGGCGGTCGACATGCCCATAATAGGGATAGGCGGCATCTCCAGCGCCGAGGATGTCATAGAAATGATGCTGGCGGGCGCCACCGCAGTGCAGATAGGCTCTGCCAATCTGGTTGATCCTTTCATCTGCCGCGATATCGTCGAAGACCTTCCCCGCGTTATGGCGCGGTACAAAATAACCGACCTTAAGAAAATCATCGGAGGGATGTGCTGAAAATGCAAAGGGACGTCATTATCGCCTGTGACTTTTCCTCATCTGAGGAGACTCTCAACTTTCTTGACAACTTTAGCGACCAGAAGCCCTATTTGAAGATCGGGATGGAACTGTATTATGCCCAGGGACCGCAAATCGTTCGCACGCTTAAAACCCGCGGCCATAAGATCTTTCTGGACCTGAAGCTCCATGACATCCCCAACACCGTGGAAAAGGCCATGCGTGTGCTGTCACGTTTGGAGGTGGACATGGTCAACCTCCACGCCGCGGGTACCGGTGCCATGATGGAAGCGGCCCTCCAGGGGCTGACGCGGCCGGATGGCAGCCGCCCGCTTCTGATTGCGGTAACGCAGCTTACCTCCACCACCGAAAGTGTTATGCGCCAAGAGCTCTTGATCGATCAAACTTTAAATGATGTGGTCATGCACTACGCGCTTAACGCCAAACAGGCGGGGCTGGACGGCGTGGTTTGCTCACCGCTGGAGACCAAGCAGGTGCACGCCCATTGCGGCGATGACTTTTTGACGGTGACTCCCGGCATTCGTTTTGCCGATGCCGGCCAGGACGACCAGCGCCGCGTGACAACTCCCCGGAAGGCAAAAGAACTGGGGAGCGATTTTATCGTGGTCGGCCGCCCCATCACCGCGGCCAAAGACCCTTTGGAAGCCTACAGGAGGTGCATGCATGACTTCATCTGATGGAAACCTTAGTCAACAGGTGGCACGCGCATTGCTGGAGGTGCGGGCCGTTTTTCTGCGCCCTGACGACCCATTCATCTGGGCAAGCGGCATCAAAAGCCCCATCTACTGCGATAACCGCCTGACGCTCTCAGACCACAAAGTGCGCAGCCTCATCGAAGAAGGCATCGCGTCTACGGTCAATGCGCTTTATCCCGAATGTGAAGGGCTGATGGGTACCTCCACGGCGGGTATCCCCCACGCCGCGATCGCGGCGCATCTGCTTAAACTGCCTATGGGCTATGTGCGCGGGGGCCAGAAGGACCATGGCCGCAAAAACCAGGTGGAAGGCCGCCTCCTGCCCGGGCAAAAAGTTGTTGTAATCGAGGACCTGATATCCACCGGGGGCAGCGTTGCGGAAGTAGTCCGGATCCTGCGCGCGGCGGGCGCGCAAGTGCTGGGCATTGTAAGCATCTTCACCTACGGCATGCAAAAGGGCCTGGAGCGCCTGAAAGAGGCGGGGATAGAAAATCACAGCCTTACTGACTTTGACACCCTGGTCTATCTCGCGGCGCACGAAAACTACATCGCCCCAAACGACGCGCCCCGGTTGCTGGCTTTTCGTGATGACCCGGCAGACGAATCTTGGATAGGAGAAAATCGATGAGGAGCATCATTAGCATCACGGATCTGAGCCCGGAGGAACTGGGCGCGCTCATGGCAACCGCGGACGATATCATTGCCCGCCCCCAAGAATACGCAGAGCGCATGAAACATAAGAAGCTTGCGACGCTTTTCTATGAGCCTTCCACGCGCACACGGCTCAGTTTTGAAGCCGCGATGTACGAACTGGGCGGCCAGGTGATCGGCTTTTCGGAAGCCGCGTCCAGTTCCGCCGCCAAGGGCGAGAGCGTGGCGGACACCGTCAGGACCATCAGCTGTTACGCCGATATCATTGCCATGCGCCATCCTAAGGAAGGCGCGCCCATGGTGGCCGCGATGAATGCTTCGGTACCGGTAATCAACTCAGGCGACGGGGGGCACAACCATCCCACACAGACCCTGGCAGACCTCTACACCATCAAAAGGGAAAAAGGGCACTTGGACGGACTCAACGTGGGCGTCTGCGGAGACCTTAAGTTTGGCCGCACGGTGCATTCGCTCATCGAAGCGATGAGCCGTTATGACGGCGTCCAATTTACCATGATCTCGCCCGAAGAACTCAAGGTGCCAAGCTACGTCAAGCAACACCTGAAGAACAGGCAGATCCCCTATACACAGACCACCGATTTCGTTTCAGCCTTGCCCCAAATCGATATCCTCTACATGACCCGCGTCCAGCGTGAGCGTTTCTTCAACGAAGACGACTACGTACGCCTTAAGGACAGCTATGTCCTGACCCCGCAGATGCTGACAGGCGCCAAAGAAGACCTGATCATCATGCATCCCCTGCCCCGGGTCAACGAGATCTCCGTCGCCATCGACCGGGACCCCCGCGCCTGTTACTTTAAGCAAGTACTGTACGGCAAATACATGCGCATGGCGCTGATCCTTATGCTGCTGGAGGAAAAAAGATGAATATCGACGCGATCAAAAACGGCATTGTCATCGACCACATCAAGGCGGGAGGCGGTATGAGCATCTACAACTTCCTGAACCTGGGCGTGCTGGACTGCTCGGTTGCCCTCATCAAGAACGCGCAAAGCACGAAGCTGGGCAAAAAAGACGTCATCAAGGTGGACAGGCTGCTGGATATCGATTTCCATGCGCTGGGTTTCATAGACCCCAACATCACCATCAACGTCATTAGGGATGGCGTGCGCGTGGAAAAGTATCACCCGGATCTGCCGCAGAGGATCACCAATATCCTAAAGTGCAAAAACCCGCGCTGCATTACCACCACCGAGCAGGAACTGCCGCACATTTTCGTCTTGACCGATGAAGAAAACCACGAGTACCGCTGCGTCTACTGCGAAAGCAAGGCGCCCGGGCTGTAAAAGGGCCTTCTTGGGTGCCGGTATGCCAATTCTCCTGATTTATCTTTGAGGGCTCATGCTGATGGCGCTGATATGGTTTAGTAAATGCAGTTACCGGCACGTACCCATGGTTGAATGCAAAGTATCCAAAGCGATCTGCCGACACCCAAAAAACTTTGAGCCCTCCTGCCGCAAGCGAGGAAAGAAATGTGTATACAGAACTGAGCGCATTGCTGCAAAAGCCGAGGCTGTACGAGAAGACCACGTCAAAATTCTGGAATGATCCCCATATTTCCGCCGGCATGCTGAAAACGCACCTGGATCCGAACACGGACGCGGCCAGCCGAAAGCCCGAGACGATCAGGCGATCGGCACACTGGATAAGCTCCCTGATCCCCTGCGGCGCCGCGCTAATGGATATAGGCTGCGGCCCGGGGTTGTACACCCGGCAATTTGCTGAATGCGGGCTTCGCGTAACCGGCATGGATTTTTCTGAACGCTCCATAGCCTGGGCACGGGAGCATGATGCCGCCAGCACATATCTGGTACAGGACTACCTGGAAATGGACTTCGACAGCGCGTTTGGCATCATCACACTCGTCTGGTGCGATTACGGCGCGCTGGTGCCCGAAGACCGTACGAACCTGCTGCGGCGTGTCCGCAAGGCCCTAAAGCCGGGTGGACTGTTCTTGTTTGACGTCTTCACGCCGCGGCGGTATGACACTTTTGAAGAAGAAACGTCGTGGGAGATTTGTGAAGACGGCGGTTTCTGGAGCCCACGCCCATACCTGTGTCTGAGCGTGAAATACTGCTATGAGAATCACATTGGCGTTTGGCGCTACGTCATTGTGGAAGATGACACCAGCCGATCCTACAACATCTGGGACACGGGTTTCACCCGTGAAGACTTGTCTGAAGAACTTGCGGTACAGGGGTTTTCTCCGCTTGCCTTCTATTCCGACGCGGAGGGCGGCGCCTATGACGCCGCCTCATCAACCCTGTGCGCGATCATGAAAAAAACGGAAAGATAGGGATATCGCAGCCGACATCAGCGGCAATAGCTTCATCGTATGGGGAATCTGCGAAATGAACGAGCAACCCATCATATAGTCATGCCATACAGATCACGTTAATAGCGCTGTTGCTGTTCCTGCTCACGAAAACGTTACAAACGAAGCACCTTTTCCCGATTTGGCAGCCGGGCTAAACGGAACACGGAAAATGCAATCTATTTGTCAAGAGAAGGAGGCATGATAAAAAGTAACTGAGGGTGATGCAGATGAAATCTTGTTGCTGTAAAGT
>LFRM01216112.1_pt2 | contig 32998 bp, 34 predicted proteins | sample 618341 | NCBI WGS metagenome assembly LFRM01 (sample SAMN03654438, study PRJNA283298) | anaerobic digester metagenome | isolation source: pool of bioreactors CSTR01a, CSTR02a, and CSTR03a thermophilic anaerobic... | place: Denmark: Kgs. Lyngby | collected 2014-05-21 | reverse complement strand
ATCGTGGATATTTTAAAAACTCCTAAACCTGATTTTATAGAAGATATATATATAAAGGATAATATTAAGTTATTAAAAGATTATTTTCATGTTTTAACTAAACGAGAAAAAGAAATAATTATTAATCGTTATGGCTTGAATAAAGAAGAAGAAAAAACTCAAAAAGAAATAGCTAAAGAATTAGGGATTTCTAGAAGTTATGTTTCTCGAATTGAGAAAAGAGCTTTAACAAAGATGTTAAGAGAATTTATAAAAAATAACAATACTTAGAAAAATAATTTTAATTAAAAAAATATAAATAATAGTAATTGAAAACAGTTAGAAACAGAAATATAAAACTAATTTATAAAAAAAGAAGTATTTGAAGATAAATTTAAGTATATTAATATATGCGATTATTATAATTGTTTTAGGTGGAGTGGGAACATATTTATATATTACTAATAAACATAAATTCAATAATTAAGGCCTTGGCCTTTTTCTTTTGCAAATAGTTAAATAGTAAGATATAATTTAAGAAGGTGATAATATTGAAACTTTTTTTACCAACTAGTTATTATCAAAATGTTTTTGATATTAATTATGAAAAACTTAAAAAAAAGGGTATTAAATGTATATTGTTTGATTTAGATAATACGTTAGGTTTAATTGATGAGTCAGTTGCTAATAATCGCGCGATTAACTTAATTAAAAAATTAAAAAAAGATTTTATTATTATAATTATTTCTAATAATTATAAAAAACGAATTGCTAAATATATTGAACCTTTTGGTGTTGAATATATCTCATTTGCTATGAAACCTTTTTCTTGTGGGATAAAGAAGACTTTAAAAAAATATAATTTGTCTAATAATGAAATAATTATTATAGGTGATCAATTAATGACTGATATATTGCTAGGTAATTTCAATAAAATTGATTCTGTTTTAGTAGATCCTTTAGGGAAAAAAGATTTAAAAATAACTAATTTTAATCGTTTTTTAGAAAAAAAAGTGTTAAAAAGATTAAAAAAGAAAGGATTATTTGAAAAAGGTATTTATTATGAATAAATATTGCAAAGGTTGTGGAATTAAATTACAAGATCAAAATATTTTATTACCAGGTTACATTACAAGTTTAGATAATAATATTTGTAAGCGATGTTTTAGAATGCGTAATTATGGTGAATACCAATTAATTACAAAATCTAATGAAGAATTTATTAATATTTTAAAAGAAATTAATAATACTAGAGCACTAGTACTTTATATAGTCGATTTACTTAACCTAGATAAAGATATTAATTATATTAGAGAATATATAAAAAACAAAATGATTTTAGTTTTAAATAAAAGAGATGTTTTACCTCTTTCTATCAAAGATGAAAATATAATTAAATATATTGATAGTCTAGGTTTTGAATATCAAGATATTATTATAGTTGATAAAAAAAATTATAATTTAGATCTATTAATGAAAAAGATTAAAAAACATCAAACAACTAAAGATGTTTATGTGGTAGGTCATACGAATACAGGTAAGAGCACTATTATAAATAATATTATTAAAAACTATTCTAATAGTAATAAAGAGCAATTAACAATCTCTCCATTACCTAGTACTACTCTTAACAAAATTACTATTAAAATAAATGATGATTTAAATATAATTGATACCCCGGGATTAGTTGATTCTGGAAGTATTTTACAAATCGTAACAACTAATTTGCTAAAAAGAATAATTCCTAAGAAAGAAATAAAACCAAGAACATATCAAATACGTAAAGGACAAACTTTAATCATAAATGATTTAGCTAGAATTGATTACATCGAAGGTGATAAAAATAGCTTTACTTTATATATTTCAAATGATTTAAAAGTAAAAAAAATGAATACTAGAAATTGCCATATATTAGATGATTTAGCCAGCAAATCATATCAAGTTTTATTTCATGAAGATTTAGTTATTAATGGTTTGGGTTGGATTAAAATAGTAGATAAAGGTCATTTAATTGTTTATGTTGATAAAAATGTTGAAACGTTTACAAGAGGTAATTTTATTTAGTCTAAATTATTTTGCTTATAAGTATTTTTCTTGATAAATTATTAGCTTTATGTGATAATAATAGATGAAATTAAGCAGTTAGGGGGAGTAAAATGGATAATAATATTATTAACGAAATTCGTGAAAAAAACGATATTGTTGATATAGTATCTAGTTATATACCTCTTATTCAAAAAGGTAAAAATTATTTTGGTTTATGCCCTTTTCATGATGATAAAAATCCTTCAATGAGTGTATCAAGGGAAAAAGGAATTTATACTTGCTTTTCATGTGGAGCATCAGGCAATGTATTTACTTTTTTAATGAATTATGAACATATTAGTTTTAAAGAAGCTTTAATAGAACTTGCTAAAAAAGCTAATGTTAATTTAAGTAATATAAGTATTAAATCCGAGAATAATAAATATAGTGAGGCTTATAATATTTATAATATTGCTAATAAATATTATCAAAATAACTTAAATACTAAAGAAGGTTTAAATGCCAGGAATTATTTAAAAAAGCGTTTCATTAGTGAAGATATAATTAAACATTTTGGAATTGGTTTATCACTAAATAAAAAAGAGGATTTAACTAAATTGTTACATCAAAAAAAGTACAGTGATCAATTATTAGAAAGTATAGGAATAAGTAATAGTGGTCATGATATGTATATTAATCGTATTATGTTCCCTTTATGTGATATTAATGGGCGAGTAGTTGGTTTTTCAGGGAGAATTTATGATAATAGCAATGTTAATAAATATGTAAATACAAAAGAAACAGCTATTTTTAAAAAAGGGTTATGTTTATATAATTATCATTTAGCAAAAGAGGAAACTCGTAAATTAAATAAAGTAATTGTGATGGAAGGTTTTTTAGATGTTATCAGAGCTTATTCAATAGGAATAAAAAACACTGTTGCTTTAATGGGAACAGCACTTACTAAGGAACAGGCTAATTTAATAAGAAAATTATCTACCAATATATATTTATGTATGGATGGCGATGATCCTGGACAACAGGCTACCATTTCAATAGGTAAATACTTTGAAAATTATGATGTTAATATAAAGGTAATTGAGCTAGATAAAGATTATGACCCGGATACTTATATTTTAAAATATAGAAAAGAAGGCTTTGATAATTTAATTAATAAAGCAATAAATTTTAGTGATTATAAAATAAAAACTTTAAGAAGAACTAAAGATCTTAAATCAGAAAAAGAAATAGCCGCGTATATTAATGAGGTATTGAAAGAGATAAGTAATGATAAAGACGAGATTCATCAAGAATTAATAATGAAAAAACTTGCTAATGAGTTTAATATAGAGTATAATACATTATGCAAAAAGTTAAGGGATATTAATAAAAAGAAAGTTTCTAAAGAAGAACTTATTGTTCCTAAAGAAAAGAAAAAGAAAAATAAATTTGATATATCCTTGATGGCTATTATTTACTATATGTTAAATAATGAAGAAGTTATTAATTATTATAATCGTAATAATATTTATCTTGATAAAGATGTAGCTAGATTTTTAGCTAACGAAGTAGCTTATTATTATAAAAAATATGGAATAATTAATGTTGCTGATTTTTATACATATCTTCAAGATAAAAAAGAACTTTTACTTTATTTAAATGAAATATTATCTTTTAATTTTAATGATGAATTAAAAATGGACGCTATTATAGATTATTTTTTAGTTATTGAAAACTATAATCAAACAGAAGAGGTTAAAAGACTTATGGATTTAATGGAAAAAGAAAGTGATTTAAAAGATAAAGCTAAAATAGCAGAAAGAATAAGGAAACTTAAAATGGGGAGTGAAGAAAATGATTGATGAAATAAAATCTATGGAATCTAGAAAAAATGCATTACTTAAATTAGGCCATGAAAAAGGTTACATAACATATGAACAATTAGCAGATGAATTAAAAGGATTAGATGTTGATAGTGATACTTTAGATGATTTGTATAATACTTTAATAGATAATAATATTGAAATATTAGCTGAAGGAGCTGAAGTACAAACTGAGGAAACAGATGAAGAAGAAGAACTAATATTAGATGATGCTAGTATAACTAAGGATATTAAAATTAATGATCCAGTTAGAATGTATTTAAAAGAAATAGGAAGAATTAATTTACTTAGTTTAAATGAAGAGTTTGAATATGCTAAAAGAGCAGTTGAAGGTGATGAATATGCTAAACAAGTATTAGCTGAATCTAATCTTCGTTTGGTTGTTTCTATTGCTAAAAGATATGTGGGTCGAGGAATGCTATTTCTTGATTTAATTCAAGAAGGAAATATAGGGTTAATGAAAGCTGTTGAAAAATTTGATCCTGATAAAGGTTATAAATTTTCAACTTATGCTACTTGGTGGATTAGACAGGCTATTACTAGAGCTATAGCAGATCAAGCAAGAACTATTAGAGTACCAGTTCATATGGTTGAAACAATTAATAAATTAGCACGTATTCAAAGACAGTTAACTCAAGAATTAAATAGAGAACCTACAGATGAAGAATTAGCTAAAAAATTAAATATTACAGTTGAAAAAGTTCGAGAGGTTTATAAAATTAGTCAAGATCCAGTGTCTTTAGAAACTCCTATTGGCGAAGAAGAAGACAGTCATTTAGGTGACTTTATATCAGATGAAAGAACGATGAGTCCTGAAGAATACGCCACAGTAGAATTATTAAAAGAGGAATTATCTCACGCCTTATTAACTTTAACGGATCGAGAAGAAAAAGTTTTAAGACTTCGTTTTGGTCTTGATGATGGTCAATGCCGAACTTTAGAAGAAGTAGGCCAATTATTTGGAGTTACTAGAGAAAGAATTAGACAAATAGAAGCTAAAGCTTTAAGAAAATTAAGACATCCTTCTAGATCAAGAAAATTAAAGGATTTTTTAACTGATTAATGAAATTAAGTAAAAGATTATTATCTATAATACCTCATATACAAGATGAAGATTCTATTATAGATGTAGGTTGCGATCATGCTTATTTGGATATATATTTAGCCCAACATAAAAACCTAAAGAAAATAATTGCAGTAGACATTATGGAAGGACCATTATTGATAGCTAAAAAAAACATAAAAACGAATGATTTAGAAAATGTTATTAAAGTTGTTAGAAGTGATGGTTTAGAAAAATTAACAAAAGACATTAATACAGTTATTATTACTGGATTAGGTGGTAAAACAATTACTAATATATTAAAAAAAGATGAGTCTAGACTCATTAATATTAATAAAATAGTTATTATCCCTAATAATAATTTTTATGAAACAAGAAAAGAAATTACAAAATTAGGTTATAAAATAGAGTATGAAGAGCTAATAGATGATAAAAACATTTATTTATTAATAATTTTTAAAAAGGGAAATAAAAGATACTCTTATAAAGAACTTTTTTTTGGACCTTTTTTATTAAAGGAAAAAAACAATTTATTTAAAAAGTATTACCTAGCTGAGGTAACAAAAATAAAGGAAATATTGACAAAATTACCAAAAAGGTATATTATAAAACACATTCGAATGAGACAGAAGATAAGAACTATTAAACAAATATTAAAATAAGGGAGGATTTATGGTTGAATTAATTAATAAAGATATAAGAATGTTTTATAAAGAACGAAAAGATACTAAAGCTATTAATCAAATGATTAATTGTTATCAAGTATTAGTTAATAGTATTGATGCTTTAAATATTACTGGTGGAAAAAACCAATATCAAAACGAAGTTAAAACTAATACTATTAAATTAGTTGCAGCTGTTAAGCAAATCGATACTAAACAGTTGAAAAAGGCTTGTCAAGTTAAAGATTATCGTAAAGAAATGGTACAAAGAATTATTAATGTTTTAGTTTTATTTCAAAAAGAAGGAATTGAAGCAGGATTTGAAGAATTTTTGTTCATTAATGAAAGCAGGATAGAAGCTGATTTCTATCGTTTATCAACCTATTTATTAAAAGAATTGGCTTTAGGAAAAGTTGATTTGAATAATCATAAAAAAGCAATAGCAATATGTCAAAAAAAGCAAGATTATTTAAATTATGGACATAAATATATGGATGGTTATTATAAATATATAAGTAATTACCAAAATTCTGAAAAAGAGATTGAATTAATTAAAATGCTTGTTGACATGGACCAAAAAGCTTATATAGAAGGTTATTCATTGTTTAATTTAACTTTACATGATAAAAAAACAGAACAAAAAGTAAATACTTTTAAAAATTTATATTATATTTCTAATATAAATATTATAGGTTCAACAAGTACTGAAAAAAGTTTCAGTGAAAGATTAAAGAAAAATTCATTTGCTGATGATACTAAGTGGCGTTTAGAAGCGTCTAAAGCATATAATTTATTAGTAAGTACTATTAATGAAAAAAACCCTGGTTTAATTCAAGAAGATATTATTTTAACTAAAAGAAAAAAATAAAACTCTTTACAAAAGAGTTAATATTTAGTATATTATTAAAGGTTACTATTTCTTGGATATGGATACCTCTTAACCTTATCTCGGTAATAGTGAATATAAAATTAAAAAGGAGGAATAAAATGACAACAAGAAGAGAAACAAAACAAAATATTATAAAAGATTTTGCTCGTGATAGCAAAGATACAGGTTCTGCTGAAGTTCAAATAGCTATTCTTACAGAAGATATTAAACGTTTAACAGAACATTTAAAAGAACACAGTCACGATTTCCATTCACGAAGAGGTTTACTTAAAAAAGTAGGTAAACGTCGTAACTTGTTAAATTATTTAGCTAAAAAAGATGTTACTAAATATCGTGATGTTGTAAAAAAACTAGGATTGAGGAAGTAAGCACTTATTTTAATAGTGTTTTTTTCTTATAAAGGAGTAAAAAATGAAAAAAATATTTGAAATGAATTTCAGGGGTAGAAAATTAATTGTTGAGCATGGGGAATTAGCAAAACAAGCACATGGATCAGTATTAGTAAGATATGGAGATACTGTTGTTTTAAGTACTACTGTTGTATCTAAAACAGCGAATGTTTTATCAGACTTTTTTCCTTTGATGGTTTTGTATCAAGAGAAATTATATTCTGTTGGTAAAATACCAGGAGGATTTATTAAAAGAGAAGGAAGACCAACAGAAAATGCTACTTTGGCAGCGAGAATGATTGATCGTCCTTTAAGACCATTATTTCCAGAAAACTTTAGAAATGAAGTTCAAATTATTAATAATGTATTGTCTGTTGATCAAAATAATACACCGGAGTTAACTGCTTTATTTGGATCTTCTTTAGCTACATCGATATCTCAAATACCATTTAATGGACCAGTAGCGGGAGTAAAAGTAGGAAGAGTTAACGGGGAATTTGTTATTAATCCGACGACAGAAGAAGCTGAGATATCAGATATAGATTTAATAGTAGCAGGTACTAAAGAAGCAATTAATATGGTTGAATCTAGTGCTAAAGAAGTAAGCGAAGAAGATATGCTAGAGGCTTTAATGTTTGGCCATGATGCTATTAAAGAATTAATTGATTTTCAAGAACAAATTATTAAAGAGGTTGGAATTTCTAAAATGACATATGAAATTTTAGAGTTAGATCAACAATTAGAAAGTGAAATAAGTACTTTAGCTGAAAAAGCTTTAATTAAAGCTTTTCAAATTAAAGATAAAACTGAGAAATATGCTGCAATAGATAAAATTAAGGAAGATGTAATAGACAAATATACAAAAGAAAATGAAAAAGAACTAAAAGAAAAAGAATTATTAGAATTAATTGTGAAAGTTAAATTAATTTTAGCTAATTTAGAATATAGTTTATTTAGAGATTTTGTTGTTACAAAAAAGACGAGAGTTGATGGTCGTAAAATGACTGAAATAAGACCACTTTCAACAGATATTGATTTATTACCTAGAACACATGGATCAGCATTATTTACGAGAGGTCAAACACAATGTTTATCTGTTGTAACGTTAGGAGCAATGGGTGAACATCAAATATTAGATGGTCTTGGTATTGAAGATGAAAAACGTTTTATGTTACATTATAATTTTCCGCAATTTTCAGTAGGAGAAACTGGTAGATACACATCTCCTGGGAGAAGGGAAATAGGTCATGGTGCTTTAGGAGAAAAAGCTTTATTACAAGTTATGCCTAATGAAACAGAATTTCCTTATACTATTAGAGTAGTATCAGAAATACTCGAATCAAATGGGTCAAGTTCTCAAGCTAGTATTTGCGCAGGTTGTATGGCTTTAATGGCTGCAGGAGTTCCAATAAAAGCACCGGTTGCAGGAATTGCGATGGGATTAATTACTAATAATGATGACTATACTATACTTACTGATATTCAAGGAATGGAAGATCATTTAGGAGATATGGATTTTAAAGTAGCAGGGACTAAAAATGGTATATGTGCTTTACAAATGGATATTAAAATCAGTGGTATTACAAAGAAAATATTAAAAGAAGCTTTAGAACAAGCTAAAAAAGCCAGATTAGAAATACTAAATGTAATTACTAAAGAAATAAAAGAACCTCGTAAAGAAGTTAGCCAATATGCTCCAAAAGTAGTGACATTTACTATTAAACCAGAAAAGATTAAAGATGTGATAGGCCGTGGTGGAGAAATTATTACTAAAATAATATTAGAAGCTAGTAATGTTACATCAGTTAATGATGTTGATGCAGTAAAAGTAGATTTAGAAGATGATGGTACTGTTATTATATATCATTCTAATAAAGAGATAATAGAAACAACTAAAAATATGATTTTAGATATTGTTAAAGAAGTTGAAGAAGGCAAAGTCTATCAAGCTAAAGTAGTTAAAATAGAAGAATTTGGATGCTTTGTTCAAGTTTGGCCAGGATGTGAGGGATTAGTTCACATTTCCCATTTAGCTAAAGAAAGAGTAAATAAAGTAGAAGATATTGTCAAATTAGGGGATGAAATTTTAGTAAAATATATTGGACCAGATAAAAAAGGAAGATTAAACTTTTCTAGAAAAGAAGCTTTATAAAAAGTTTCTTTTTTATTGTCAAAATATGTTTTTTATTGTAGAATGAAATATAGTAGGAGGCTTGTGAGATGAAAAAGAAAATTATTTTAAAACATTAAGAAAATTAAAAAATATTTTATATACAATAACTCTGATGTTAATAGTGTTAATCATGACAACAGGCACTAAAACATTAGCGGAAACACCAGCGAATCCGGTGTTTACAGATTATAACTTTTATAAATGTGTAGTAGATGCTTATAATAGTAAAAATAAAACCTCCTTACCATATACAACTAATTTAACAGATACTCAATTAGAAACAATAACTTCTTTGAGTTGTTATGGCTTTAATAAACCAGAAATAGAGAAAATATCAAATGCAAGCGGTATAGAAAAACTAACGTTATTAACAACTTTAGATTTAGATAATAACAACCTAAGTAGCATCGATTTAAGTAGTAATCCCGCCTTAACAACTTTATATTTATCTAATAACAACTTAAGTAGCATTGATTTAAGTACTAATCCCGCCTTAACAGAATTATCTTTATCTTATAACCACCTAAGTAGCATCGATTTAAGTACTAATCCCGCGTTAACAACTCTATATTTATATGATAATCCTTGGGCCTTAGATACAATAAAAATAATGAAGGGTGATAGTAGTGAATTAATAACTAATATTAAATTACCAAGTAATTATCCAATAAATTACAAATTAAAGATGGTACTGAAATAGTAAAAGAATTAGATATAATAAGTGTTTCATCTACAACATATGATCTAACTAAAAATCATATAAATGTGGGAATAGAAACATTAAATATAAATAAAATTGTAGTAACAAATGGAATAGCAGTAGTAAATAACAATAAAGTACAAATTAAGTATGGAGACACTGTATTAAAAGAATATGATATCTCAAAAATAACCTTAAATGCTTTATTAAATAATTTAGATATGCAAAAAGGATTAATAAAAGGAATAACAGCAGAAAGTAAAGCAAATATTTTGAATGATATAACTGTGACTAATGGAACTATAAGTAAACTTGATAAAAAAAATGTCCCAATATCAGATACTTCTAATTTAAAAACAGGAGATAAGTTAAGAATAACTTTTAGTGATAATAGTTATTATGATTATACAGTGTCTGTTAAAGGTGATGTAGTAGGATCAGGAGAAATAAATATTGCATCAGTTGCAAAACTATATCAATATTTAAAAGGAGTTATAACAATGGACGAAGCTTATGTAGAAGCAGGAGATTTGGTAGGCCCAGATGGAATAGAGATCAATGATGTAGCAAAGTTATATCAATATATAAAGGGTACAATAAGTACTTTATAATAGGAGAAGAAAGAAATGAAAAGAAAGATAAAAATATTATATTTACTAGTGTTATTACCATTATTAATACCTTTAAAAACAAATGCTTTAACAGGATCAATTGGTATAAATTGTAATAAAACAAGTTTAAATCCTGGGGAATCGACTGCTTGTACTTTAACAGGTACGGTAAGTGGGGATACTGTATCAGGTTTGAGCACAATAATTAGTTTGGGAAATAATTTAGAATTTGTTAATTTTACTAAAAATAGTGATTGGCAAGGTGATGATGGTACTTTAAATATTGATTTATATATTTCTTCTAATAAATCAGGAACTTTTAATATAGGTACGTTAACTATTAAGGCTGCTAATAGTGTTACAGGAGGTGCTAGTACAACTGTAAGTCTTATTAATACTATTTTCACTGATTCCTCATTTGCTATAAACAATATAGCCGATCAAGCTCGAAATATTAGAATAAAATCAACTATTAATACATTATCAAGTTTATCTGTAAGTGGTGCAACAATAAACTTTAATGCTAACACTCTATCTTATGATGTAACCATAGATAGTCAAAGTACTACAATAAATGCAGTAGGAGTTGATAGTAATTCAACTGTGACTGGGGCAGGAAATAAAACTTTAAATTATGGAAAAAATACTTTTAATATTATTGTAACTAGTGAATCAGGTACTAAAAAGACTTATACAATTAATGTAACTAGACCAGACAATAGAAGTTCTAATAATAATTTAAGTACTTTAAATGTTTCGGCTGGTAACATTACTTTTAATCCTAGTACTACAACCTATAATTTTAATGTTAGTAAAGATATTAATAAATTGACTATAGGGGCTACTTTAGCTGATAATAAAGCTTCTTTTGTATCAGGTTTTGGTCCTAGAGAAATAACCTTGCAGTCAGGATTAAATGAAATATTAATTAAAATTAATAATGAAAAAGGGGAACAAAAAATATATACTCTTAAAGTGACAAAAGAGGATTCTAGAAGTGCTATTAATACTTTAAAAAGTTTAACTTTATCTGAGGGTACTATTAATTTTAAAAAAGATACTTTAGAATATAAAATGACAGTACCTTTTGATATTACTAATATTGATATTGATTACAAACTAGAAGATCCTAATTCGAAAGTAGAAATTACAGGTAATAATGATTTAGTAATTGGTGAAAATACTATAATAATAAAAGTAATAGCAGAAAATGAAACTTTTAAAGAATATAAGATTATTGTAACAAGACAAAAAGAAGGCGAAGAGTCGTTGTCTAATAATAGTTATTTAAAAAGTTTAGTAGTAGAAAATTATCCTATTAATTTTAATAAAAACACTTTAGAATATGGTATAGTTATTAAAAAAGAGAAGTTTTTAGAGATTAAAGCTGTATTGGAAGATAGTAAGGCTAAAGTAAAGATACTTGATAATGAAGATTTAACTGATGGGTCAGTAATTAGAATAATTGTAACTAGTGAAGATGGAAGTAGTAGAGAATATATAATAAATATTACAGTTAAACAAGGTTTTAATCTGTTTGTTTTTGCAGGTATAGGAATATTAGTTTTAGTAATTATTATGGTAATTATAATATTAAATCGTTCTAAAAAGAAGAAAAATAAAACTAATGTTAATATTACAAAATCTCCACAAGATATTAATAATCAGATTAATCAACCAAATCAACAAACAGTAATTGATAATTTTCAAAATTCTATAAATCAAAATAATACATATACAAATCTTGAAGATACTATAGAAGTTCCCATTAAAAAAATAAATAATGATGATGAAGAGATAATTTAATAATTATTTCTTTTTTTTTTCATATAATTTAATGGTGATTATATAATGAAAAAAATTATTTCTATTGTTTTGGTGTTATTTAGTTTTTATTATACTAATAAGGTAAGTTATATTTTAAAAAATAATGATGAAATAATGAAGCAAATTATTAATGTAAAAGATGATTATACTATTAAACCAATAAATGCTATTATTGAAAATGATTATATAATTCCGGGTATAGCAGGTCAAAATATTGATATAGATAGAACTTATACTAATATGAAAAGACTAGGTGATTTTAATAAAAGCTTATTTATATATAAAAAGAAAGATCCAGAAATAACTATTAATAATATATTTGATAAATATATTATTAGTGGTAATAAGAATAATAATAATGTAGCTTTCATTTTTCGTTTAAAAGATATGAATTTATTAGATTCATTATTAAATATTTTGGAAGATAATAAGATTAATTCTTTATTTGTTATAAATAGTGATATTATATTTAACGATATCATTAATATTATTGATATTGTTAATCAAAATCATCTTGTTAGTCCTTCTTATGATAATGACTATATTATAAGTTTTGATATGTTAAATAGTATTAATAATAAAATAAATTATTATTGTGTAACTTTGGTAGATAATCCTGAAATATTAAATATTTGTCAAAAAAATAAAATGCATACTATTAAACCTAATTTAATAATTGATAATTATCCGTATCATGCAATTAAAAATAATTTAAGCAATGGTCTAATTATTTATTTTGATGTTAATAATAAACTATTAAAAGAATTAAATTTAACTATTCAATATATACGCCAAAAAGGATTTAATATTGTTAGTATTGATGAAATCGTTCAGGAACTAAATTAAAAAGATTGCCCGATATCTTAAAATATAGTATAATATATGATATAAATGGTAGGGTGAAACTTATGTACTTAAAAGAAATAATTGCAACAGGTTTTAAATCTTTTGCAGATAAAACAAATATTATTTTAGATGATAAAATAACTTGTATTGTGGGACCTAATGGTAGTGGAAAAAGTAATGTAGTTGATGCTGTTCGTTTTGTTTTAGGAGAACAATCAATTAAATCGTTAAGAGGCGGTAGTAACATGAGTGATGTTATTTTTTCTGGTTCTAAAACAAGAAATCTTTTAAATGTTGCAAGTGTTAATTTAATATTTGATAATAGTGATCATTATTTAAAAGTTCCCTATGAAGAAGTCTCAATTAAAAGAAGGTTATACCGAAATGGTGAAAACGAATATTTTTTAAATGGTGAGAAATGTCGCTTAAAAGATATAACCAATTTACTTTTAGACAGCGGTATGGGGAAAGAGGCTTTTAATATTATTTCTCAAGGAGAAATAAATAAAATTTTATCTAATTCTGCTAGTGATCGAAGAGTTATCTTTGAAGAAGCAGCAGGAGTGTTAAAATACCGTAAAAGAAAAGAAGAATCTTTAAGAAAATTAATTCGTACTAATGATAATTTAATTCGTATTAGTGATATTATTGCAGAATTAGAACGACAAATTGAACCTTTAAGAGAACAAAGTGAACAGGCAAATCAATATTTAGAAAATAAAAAAGGATTAGAACAAATAGAGGTAGCATTAGCTGTTCGCGATATACATAATATTAATTATGAATATCAGCAAGCCAAAGAAAAAATCGAAACTTTAGAAAAAGATATTTTAACTTTAACTTCGGAAAAAGATGCTGATGATCTTAAATTAGATCATAAAAAAAACCAATTAGTTCTTTTAGAAAAAGAACTTAATGATTATAATAATAAATTATTAGCAATTGTTAAGGAAGTAGAAAAAATTAATGGCGAAAAAAACATTATTCAAGAACGAAGTAAATATAAAGCAGAAGATACTAAAATTTATGATAATGTTGTTTCTTTAAAGGAAAAAAATAAAATTACAGAAAACAAAGTTAATGTATTAGAAACAGAATGCCAAGAAATAAATAAAACTATAACTGAATTAAAAGATAGTTTAAATTCTTTAAATAAAAACATGCAAGAAAAAAGATTGAAATTTAACTCTTTAAATAAAGATTATGTTAATAAAAAGCATGAAAAAATTGATATTGAACATAAAATTGAAGTTTTAAAAGATTATCTTAGTCGCGGAGGTAACTTATTTAATAGTGTTAAAGCAGTTTTAAATAATCCTAGATTAAAAGGTATTCATAATACCATTGGTAATCTTATAACAGTGGATAATCTTTATAGTAAAGCTTTGGATGTGAGTCTTTCATCAAGTAGTCAATTTATTGTTGTTGATAATGAAATTAATGCTAAAGAAGCGATTACTTATTTAAAAAATAATAATTTAGGTAGAGCTACTTTCTTTCCTTTATCAGTTATTAAGCCTAAAGGAATTGATGAAAACACTTTAATAAGCCTAACTAATGATAAAGGTTTTGTAGGAATTTTAAGTGATTTGGTTAATTATGATGAATTTTTTCGAAAGATTATTTTAAATCAATTAGGGAATGTTTTAGTAGCTACAAATATTGATGAAGCTAACAGGCTTAGTCGTAAAATTTATGCTCGTTATAAAATCGTATCATTAGATGGTGATATTATTCATGTTGGCGGTTCAATTACTGGTGGTAATCTTAGCAAAAATAAAAGTCTTATTGCTGAAAAAGGTGAGTTAGAAGATCTAAGTCAACGAAATATTACTTTAGAAGAACTAATTAAAGAAATAGATCTTGATATTAAAAAAGTAGATGTTGAAATTAAAGATTGCGAAAACAAAATTTATGAAACAAATACGCTATTAATTCAACAACAAGAATTATTTTCTACTAAGAATAATGAATTAATTACAATGGAGAATGAATTAGATAATACCAAATTTGATTTAAAAACTCTAGATAATGTTATTAATGATTCTATAAGTAAAGAAGAAGAGAAGATTATAGATTTATACTATGCTAAAACAAAAGAAAAAGATAATATAATTTTAGATATTAATAAATTAAGTAAAGATAAAGAATTACTACAAAATAATATTATTGAACTTGAAGGCAAATTAAAAATTAATAACACCAATTTAATTTATCAAGAAAAGAACCTAAAATCATTAGAAATAAGAGTTAATTATTTAGATATTAAATTAGATAATTTATTAAATATATTAAATGAGGATTATAGCTTAACTTATGAAAAAGCTAAAGAAACATATTTTTTAGAAATAGAAGAAGAAGAGGCTCGTTCTAAAGTTAATATGTATCGTAATAACTTAAAAAAGATTGGCATGGTCAATATACGGGCTATTGAAGAATATGAGGCAGTAAGAGAAAGATACGAATTTTTAACTAAGCAAAAAACAGATTTAGAAAAAGCAAGAGAAATTTTAAATGATATTATTAAAGAAATGGATAAAGTTATGATAAATGAATTTATTAATACTTTTAATGATATTCAAATAGAATTTAAAAAAGTATTTAAAGATTTATTTAAAGGTGGGCAAGCTACTTTGAAATTAACAAATCCTAACAATATTTTAGAAACAGGTATTGAAATTATTGCATCTCCTCCTGGCAAAAAATTGACTACTATTTCTTTATTATCTGGTGGAGAAAAAACTTTAACTGCTATTTCTTTATTATTTGCCATTTTAAATGTTCGTCAAGTTCCTTTTTGTTTATTTGATGAAATAGAAGCTACCTTGGATGAGGCTAATGTTGATTGTTTTGGTCAATATTTAAACAATTATCGTGGGAAAACACAATTTCTTATTATTACGCATAAGAAAAAAACTATGGAATATGCTGATACTTTATATGGTATAACTATGCAAGAGTCAGGGATTTCGAAATTAGTTAGTGTTAGTTTGCAAGAGAGGGAGATTAAATGATTTATAAAGTAAGTATTTTGTTTTTATTATTTATGATTTATTCTATTTTAGGATGGTTGATGGAAATTACTTATGTTAGCTTTTGTGAAAAGAGATTTACTTATAATCGAGGAGTTTTAATAGGACCTTATTGCCCTATATACGGAATAGGTGTTATTACAATTATCTTATTTTTAAATAAATATTATGAGGATGCTTTTGTTTTATTTATTATGGCAACTATAGTATGTTCTATTATAGAATATATTACTAGTTATTTATTAGAAAAAGTATATAATGCTCGCTGGTGGGATTACTCTAAAAAAAGGTATCATATTAATGGCCGTATTTGTCTTAGTAATGCTTTAGCATTTGGAGTTGCATCACTTGTTGTAATGTATGTTATTCATCCATTTATAATTAACTTTTTATATACTTTTAATAGTAATATAATTATAATTATTTCTTCCTTATTAATGATTGTTTTTTTAATAGATAATATTATTACAACCCAAATTTTACTTAGTCTAGAATTAAATATTATTTCTATTAAAAAAGACCAAACAGAAGAAATTAGTCAAAAAATCAAAAATAAATTAAATAAAAACTTTTATTTAAAGAAACGTTTGTTAAATGCTTTTAATTTTATAACTGAGGAAAAAGATAATTATATTAATAAAATTAAAAAAATTATCAATAATATAAATAAGGATAAAAAGACTAAAAGATAGTCTTTTTCTATTAAGTGATTATAATTTGTGGAAAAAAAATTATAATTATATTATAATGATATTAATAATAGGATGTGATAGATGTGAAGATATTGAAAAAATTAAGTTTACTAGTAGCAATGTTTTTCTGTATAACTTTTTTAGATGTTAAAGCAATCGTTATTTCTGGATCTTTTCCAACCAGTTTATCTACAATAAGTGAAGGAGCTTTATTAGAATATCATCCTACATGGTTTCATTATAAATATAATGATAATTATGCGATTATATGTACTGAGATTAATAATATAAACATTCCTATTGGTCGTACTTGTACTATAAACGATGATTGGAATTCTGCTATTAGAGCTGGAGTTGCAGCTATTATAGAATCGGCTAACTTACCAGCAGGAAACGCTAATAATTCAACAGATCGAGAAAACTATTATTATCTTCAGACAACAATAAATAGATTTTTATATAATAAACTTGGTCACAATATTAATGAGGTTAATAATAACTACATTAATAACAGTTTTTTAACAGCTGCTAACACGGCTTTTGATAATTATTCTGCTGCTTTTAATGTAACTTTAAATAGGACTAATATAATTTTAACTGAAAGCGGAAATTATTATATTTCTCCAACTATAACAGTAAGTGCTTCGAATTTATCTAGTTATACAGTAACAGGTAGTGGTGATTTAGAAGTTTATGATAAAACAGGCAATAATTTTAAAGTTAGAGTAGCAAAATCGAAAGTTGAATCGGGCTCAATAGGACCTTTTACGATAACCGTAGTTGGTAAAAAAGAATATTATCAAGCTCGTAATTATAATTGTGGAACTAATAATCAAACAGTAACTCCCAATATTACTAAGTTATATAGTATGGATAGTACAACTACAACAACTGCTTCTGTTTCAACAGGTAGTATTTCGGTAACTAAAAAAGATAAAAATGGTGCTAATTTAGCTGGTGCTGTTCTTCAATTATATAAAGGTAATAATCTAATACAGGAATGGACTTCAACAACGAGTAGTAAGGTAATCTCTAATTTAGTAGTTGATGATGATTACAAAATTATAGAAGTAACCGCCCCAGCTGGTTATATTAAATCTTCTAATATAGAAAATATTACGATAACTAAAGATAATACAACAAATGTTAATATTACTAATAAATCCATTGAAGTTACAATTAATAAAGTAGATACTAAAGCAGAAGGCAAATTAATTAGTAACGGTACAACTAAATTTAAACTTTATTATATGAATGGTAATGAAGAAATTTCTATAAATATCTCAACAGTAAATGGAACTGTTAAAGTAACAGATAGCTCTACTTTTAAATTAATTGCCGGAAAAACATATTATTTAAAGGAATTAGAAGCTCCTTTAGGATATACGATCAACTCAGAAGTATTATCTTTTGTAATGTTAGCTAATGATACCCAGAAAGTTGATTTTGGCAATTTTACAACTAAATTAATTATTAATAAATATATTAAAGATACAACTACTAGACTTAAAGAGGCGAATATAAGTGTATGTCGTTATAATGATGAAACGGACTTATATGATATTTGTAACAATTATAGTACCGACGAAAATGCTTTAATAATAAATTCTTTACCAATTGGTAAATATCAAATAAAGGAAGAATCGGCTCCTGATGGATATATTTTAGATAATAACGTTTATGAGATAGAAATTACTGAAGAAGACAATGAACATACTATTGATATTTATAATGACATTATAATTGTACCAACTCCCGAGCCTATACCTAAAACTGGTATAAATATATGGATTTTAATTATAACTAGTTTAATATTAATAAGTGGGGGAAGCCTTTTATATTTTAACAATAAAAAAAGATTAAAAAGACCTTAATAGGTTTTTTTTTGACAAAAAAAATGGTTTATTATGATTATAATAATTTTATTAGGAGATTTTATGAAAAAGAAGATTATATTTATTTTACTTATTTTATTAATAAGTATATATATTTGGTTATTAATTCAAGAAAAAGCCAAAATTATTAATAAAGAGGAACAAAGATTAGTTGAATTTAGAGGTGTGTTTATTTCTTATTTAGAATATTTTAATTATTTTAATAATAAGAATGATATAGAGATTAAAAAGAATATAAATACCATGATTAGCAATCTTTCCAACAATAATTTTAATAGTGTTATTTTGCAAGTTAGACCTTTTTCAGATGCGATTTATATTTCAGATATTTATCCCTGTAGCTATGTTATTAAGGGAAAGGAGGATGATAAATGTACGTTTGATATCTTATCTTATTTTATTGAGCAAGGTAAAATACATAATATTGATATTTATGCTTGGATTAATCCTTATAGAGTAAGAAGTTCTATTGATGTTGCATCAATAAGTTCTAAAAATCCTGCTTATCAATATTTAAACACTAATAATGTTGCAGTTACTAGTAATGGTATTTATTACAATCCTGCTAGTAGTGAAGTTATAGATTTAATAAAAACCGGTATAAGCGAAATAATTGATAATTATCAAATCGCAGGTATTGTTTTTGATGATTATTTTTATCCAAATGAAACCGTTGATTTAGTTAGTTATGATTATTATCAAAAAACAGGTGGAAATTTGTCATTAGATCAGTTTCGTTATGAAAATGTTAATACATTAGTTAAAGAAATTCATTCTTTAGTAAAAGCAAAAAAACTATTATTTGGAATTAGTCCCCAAGGTAATATAGAAAATAATTATCAAAATGCATATGCTGATATTAAAACTTGGCTTAGTTCCGAAGATTATGTCGATTTTATTATGCCTCAAATTTATTTTGGATTTAATAATGATATTAAACCTTTTTATCCAACTTTAATGGAGTGGCATAATTTAATAAGTAGTGATGTTGATTTAATTCCGGCATTGGCAGCGTATAAAGTAGGTGAGTTTGATTCATTTGCTAAAAGTGGATCTAATGAATGGATAGAAAACAATAATATATTGGCAAAACAAATAGTTACATGTCGTTCACTAAATAATGTTAATGGTTTTGCCTTATATCGCTATGATTTTCTTTTTAATGAAAACCTTTTTAATGAAAATACATATAAAGAATTAGATAATTTATATAATATTTTATAATAAAAAAGTTGATAAACATATAAAAATATGATATAATCATGACTTGTACTTAGAGGAGGTGCTAACAAATGAGATTAATTAATATAAAAATTAATGATGAGTTATTATGTAAATTTAATGATAAACAATTAAATTGTATATATATTCAAATGACAGAAGCTAAAAAAATAGCTGATCAAAAAGTAATCGACGACGAAGTTGTTGGAGATTTTTATGAGAATTTTGATTTAATTGAAAAAATTTATAGTGATAGACAAAAAACATTACAGAAAACATCTTATTAGATGCTTTTTTTTTAATTAAATATATGCTATAATTTTATATATAATAGGGGTGAGGCTAATGAAAAGAAATAAAGGACAGGCTCTTGTTGAATTTGTTTTAATTCTACCGGTTTTTCTCTTGTTACTTTTAGCTATTATTGATTTTGCGAAAATTATTTCTATTAAAAATAGTTTAGAAAATAAAAGTAATGATGCCTTAACTTATTTAAAAGAAGATAAATCCTATGAGGAAGTAAAAGAGCTTCTTAATCGCAATAATGCTAATGAAATTGATATATCTTTAAATTATGGAAATGATAATTATTTAACAATTGAATTAAGTCAAAAAGTTGAGATATTTACTCCTGGATTAAGTTCTATTTTAGGAACTCCTTATCAAGTTAAAGTCGAAAGGATTACCCCTTATGAGAAATAGAGGACAAATTTTAGTTCTATTTGTTATTATTTTGCCTTTAGTTTTATTAATTGCGGCATATGTTATTGATATGGGGTTAATAATGTATGAAGAAAATCGTTTAAAAGCTATAAATGACAGCGTTATTGATTATGTTCAAGGAAAACAAGAGGTTACTGAGGCTGAAATAAAAGCTTTAATAGTTAAAAATGATAATAAAGTAGTAACTAAAATTATAATGGAAGAAAAACACATAACTATAATGTTAGAAAAAGAAGTTAATAGTATTTTTGGTAATGTTCTAGGTATTAAAAATTACCAAATTAAATCAGTAAGATCAGGCAATATATAGATAAAGAGGGATATTATGGCTAAAGAAAAAGGAAAGATAATAATGGTAACATCGAGCAAGGGTGGAGTTGGTAAAACAATTACAACTCTTAATTTAGCTGGTGTTTATCATTTGTTAAAGAAAAAAACCTTAATTATTGATTTAGATTTATATGGTGGAGGAATAGGTTTGTCTTTAAATATCGAAAGTGAAAAAACCATCTACAATTTAGTTGATGATTTAATTAATAATCGTTATAGTAATTTTGAAGAGTATGTTTATAATTATAATGAAAACATAGATATTTTATGTAGTCCTAAAGATCCTAGACAAGCAGCAAAAATAGATATAAAATACGTTACTATGATTTTATCAAATGCTGAGTTTAAATATGATGTTATTTTAATTGATACAACTCATAATTTAACACCTATTAATATTGTAACTCTTGATTCTAGTGATAAAGTTTTATATATCATGACTAATGATCCAATGGATATAAAAAACACAAAATCCTTTATGGCTATTATGAAAGATACAGAAATAGATAATGTTAAAATTCTTTTAAATAATGCGTGTGATATAAATAAAAAATATTTTACTAATTTTGATATAAAGAATATTATTAAAGCTAATATAGATTACACGATATCTAATGATTTTTTTGTATCAGATATAGATCGTTATGTTATGGAAGGAAAGATTCTTTTACTGCAAAAGAAAACAGCCTTTTTATTACGAAAAGATTATAATAAAATGTTTTTAATTGGTAAAGAATTAATTGATTATGTAGAGGAAGTGAAGTAATGGCTAAAAAAAGTTTAATTGAAGCTTTTGAAATAGAAACAAAAAATAAACCATCAGTAAAAGCTATGTCTGATTATGAAATTTTTGAAGATAAAGCTTTATTAGATCAATTACGAACTAATATTCTTCAAAATATAATTGATAATAATATTCCTGATGGTACTTTATTAAATGAATATATTAATGCTGAAATAGATAAATCGTTAGAAGGTTATGATTTAACTAATTTAGAACGTAGTCATATTTTTAATTTAATAGATAATGAAATAAATGGTTATGGTCCTATTACTGAATTATTAGATGATAAAAATATTACAGAAATAATGGTTAATGGACCACAATCTATTTATATTGAAATAGATGGTCGGCTTGTTAAAGAAGAAATGGTTTCGTTTATTAATAACGATCATATTTTAAGAACAATTCAGAAAATAGTACAACCTTTAGGAAGAACAATAGACGAAACAAATCCTATGGTTGATTCACGTTTGCCAGATGGTTCTAGAGTTAATGCTATTATTCCACCATTATCTTTAAATGGACCAGTTATTACAATTCGTAAATTTAAAAGAAATATTAATGATATTGAATCTCTATTAAGAGTAGGTACTTTAACTCCTTATATGGCAAGATTTTTAGAAGCATGTGTTTTATCAAAATTAAATGTTATTGTATGTGGTGGTACTGGTTCAGGAAAAACAACTATTTTAAATATTTTATCTAGTTTTATTGATTCAAATGAACGTATTATTACTATAGAAGATGCTGCTGAATTACATTTAAAACAGGAACACGTTGTTACTTTAGAAACTAAAGTATCTAATTATCAAAGCGAGGGGGAAGTTACTGTTCGTGATTTAGTTATTAACTCTTTACGTATGAGACCTGATCGCATTATTGTTGGTGAGGTTCGTGGCAAAGAGGCTTTTGATATGCTTCAAGCTATGAATACGGGACACGATGGTTCCTTAACTACTTTACATGCTAACGGAGTATATGATGCTTTAAATAGATTAGAAACAATGGTTTTAATGAGTGGTATTGAAATACCTGTTAAAGCAATTCGTGAATATATAGAAAAAGCAATCGATATTGTAATAAATGTTGAACGATTGAGTGATGGTCGTCGTAAAATAACTTCTATTGCTGAAATAATAGGAATTAAAAATGATGAGATTGAGGTTAAAGAAATTTTTGCTTTTAATCAAAAAGGTTTGACTGATACCGGTGAAGTTAATGGTGAATTCATTTTATATAATTATTTACCAAAGAGTTATCATAAAATTAAAGTTAAGGGTTTAACCGATATTGATGATATATTTGCGCCAATTTTAAAAACTAAAAATTAAAAAGAAAGGGAGAGCAAAAATATGGAAACACTAAAACTAATAATTCAATTTATTTTTATTTTATCATTAGTAATTGCTTTTGCTTTTCTTGCTCGTTTAAATAATTCTTTAAAATTAGAACGGAGATTTAATAAATACACGGTTGATTCATTGAAAGATAAAAACAAACCTTTTTTCACTATAATTTATAATATTTACTTAAATATTCGAGATAATTTAACTAACTATTTAGCTAAAATTAAAATATTTAATAGATATAGTAAATCATACGAAAAATATTTAGATAAATCTAAAAGACAAAAAGATGATCCTCTTAGTTATATTGCAACTAAAATAATATTTGGTATTGTTGCCTTTGCAATAGTTCTTTTTTCATTTGTGTTGCAAAATCGTTCTTTTGATATAATAGGTTTTATTATTTTGGGCATGTCTTTAGTAGTTGGTTTTTTTATCCCTGATATTATGTTGTTTTCTCAAAAAGCAATAGTTAAAAGGCAATTAGAAAACAACTTATTGCAAGCTATAATTATTATGAATAATGCTTTTAAATCAGGGCAAAGTATTATTCAAGCTGTTTCTTTAGTTTCAGAGGAATTAACTGGACCTATTAGTGATGAATTTAAAAAAATGTATATAGATTTAAGTTTTGGTTTAAGTATTGAAAACGTTTTTGCACGTTTTTCTAATAGGGTTAATATTGAGGAAGCTAAAATGATGACTGCTTCTTTAGTTATTTTAAATAAAACAGGCGGGAATATAGTTAAGGTATTTTCATCAATTGAAAGAAATTTCTTTAATCGTCGAAAATTACAAGAGGAATTACAATCTTTGACTGCATCTTCTAGAGCTATTTTTATTATATTAGTAATGATTCCAGTCTTATTAGTAAGTTTTATCTATATTTTTAATCAAAATTATTTTTCTCCTTTATTTATTAATAATATTGGTAGATTTATTTTATTTATTATTATTACTATTTATATATCATATATTATTATAGTTCGTCGAATTATGACTTTGACTGGGGGTAGTAAATAATGGCTAAGGAAAAGATAAGTATTTCTAGAAAAATTTACAGGTTGGAAACTATTAAATCTATGCAACGTAAAATTGATTTATTGGGCTATAAAAAGAGTTATGAAGCCACTTTGTTTCTTAATTTTAGACTTTTAACAGCTGCTTTTATTTTCTTTATTATTTTATATTTTTCTAATATAGGTTATTTATTAGCACCAGTATTTACTTTTATATATTATATTAATTTATCAAAACTTTTAATTGATGGAAGAATTAATTCTCGTCGTGAACAATTAGATTCCGATGCTTTATATTTTTTTGAAGTTTTAGTTTTAGCATTAGAATCAGGTCGTAATTTAAAGATAGCTATTGAAATCACTAGTCATAATATAGATTCTGAATTATCTGATGAATTTAAAAAAGCTATAGAAGAAACATATTTAGGTAAAAGTCTAGATGAAGCATTAGAAGGTATGAAAAAAAGAATACCATCAGAAACAATTAATAATTTAATTTTAAATATTACACAAGCGAATATCTTTGGTAGTAATATTATTGAAACTATGTATAATCAAATTGATTATATTCGTGATAAAAGAATATTAGAAATGAGAGCTAAAATAAGCAAAATACCTTTAAAAATTAGTGTTATTTCTGTAATCTTTTTTATACCATTATTAATGTTATTAATTTTATCACCAATTATTATAGAGGTATTAGGTTAGGAGGGTTAAAAATGAGTGGTCATTCTAAGTGGTCTACAATAAAAAGAAAAAAGGGTTTGATTGATGCTGAACGAGGTAAGATTTTTCAAAAATTAGCCAAAGAAATATATGTAGCAGCTAGAATTGGTGATCCTGATCCTGATAATAATCCTAATTTAAGAATGGTTATTGAAAAGGCAAGAGGTCAAAATATGCCTAAGGATAATATTAATAAAGCTATAGAAAAAGCTAGAGGTACTAGTAATGCAGAAGAATATGAAGAGATTCGTTATGAAGGCTATGGATATGGAGGAGTTGCTTTTATGGTTGATTGTTTAAGTGATAATCGTAACCGAACCGCATCTTTTGTACGAAGTACCTTTACTAAATATGGTGGAAATTTAGGTACAGATGGTTCTGTTAGCTATATGTTTGAACGAAAAGGTCTTATTATTATTTCTAATGATTATGATGAAGAAACAGTAATGATGACAGCTATTGAAGCTAATGCATTAGATTTTGAAGTTAATGAAGATAATTACGTTATAATAACTAACCCTAACGATTTTATTAAAGTAAAAGAAACTTTAGAAAAATCGGGTATTACTTCTTTTTTAACATCAGAAATAACTTTTATTCCTAATATAGAAGTTGACTTAAATGAAGAAGAAATATTAGAAGTTTTTAAATTAGTTGAAGCTTTAGAAGACTTAGATGATGTTCAAAATGTTTATTATAACTTAAAGAATTAAAAAAGATTTTGTTTTTTACTATTTATTTGATATAATACGTATATAAACAAGGAGGGATAAAATGGCAAAGTTAGGTAACCGACAAGGAAAAACCTTAGTTTGTACTATTTGTAATAGCGAAAATTATCGTACAGAAAAAAATATTAAAAATACAATTGATCGTTTAGAATTAAATAAGTTTTGTTCTAAATGTAAAAAGACTACTTTACATAAAGAAAAAAAATAGGAGGTTTAAATGGCAACAAGTATTAATGTAAATGATTTTAAAACAGGTGTTACTATATTATACGAAGGTAATATCTTTACAGTTTTGGAATTCCAACATGTTAAACCTGGTAAAGGTTCAGCTTTTGTTCGTTCTAAATTAAAAAATCTAAGAACAGGTGCGATTATTGATGTTACTTTTAATTCAGCAACTAAAGTAGACACTGCTCTTATCGAAAAGCAAAATATGCAATTTCTTTATAATATGGGAGATATTTATTATTTTATGAATATGGATACTTATGATCAATTAGAACTTAATAAAAGCCAAATTGAAGACCAAATAGTATTTTTAAAAGAAAATCTAGAAGTGTTAATAACTTCTTATAATGGAGAAATTTTGGGTATAACTTTACCAGATAAAATTGAAATGAAAGTAACTAGTACTGAACCAGGTGTAAAAGGGAATACCACTAGTAGTGCTCAAAAAGATGCAACGTTAGAAACAGGCATGGTTATAAAAGTACCATTATTTATTAATGATGGAGAAAAAGTTTTTGTATCGACAAAAGATGGAAAATATGTATCAAGAGTATAATTAAAAATACTCTTTTTATTATAGGGGGAATATAGTGGAAGAAGATTATTTAAAAGATCTTTTTAATGAATTAAAAGAAGGAAATTTAGAATCTAGAAATAAAATAATCGAGGCAAAAATACCGTTAATTAAACATATTGTAAGAGAAGATTATAATATATATTATGATATTAAGGAGGATCTAGAAAGTATTGGTTATATAGCTTTAATAAATTCTTTAAAAACATATGATATTAATAAAGGAGATTTTACCTTTTATGTTTCTAATCAGGTTCATTGGGCTATTAAAAAATATCTTTATCGAAAAGATGTTAAGTGGACAAAATTAAATAGTATTGATCAACAAATAAACGTTTCTTCTAATGATGTTAACACACTTACTTTACAAGAGATAGCAACAGATATTAATAATGTATCAGTAGAGGAAAAAATTGAATTAATTGAAGAATATCAATTAATTAAAAAAGCATTAAATATATTATCGCCTTTTGAAAAAAAAGTACTGGAATTAAGATATGGATTTATAACTAATAATTTTTTAACTTATGAACAATTAAAAGATATATTTGGTTATAAACATAGTACTAGTATTTTTAAAGTCCATAAAAGAGCGCTTTCTAAAATTAAAGATTATTTTAAAACGGGTATTTTAACTCCCACAGCTATAAAAAATATTGAACTTAATTATTTAATTAGTCTAGATAAAAACGCTCAAGAGGATTACTTAGATGGACTTAACATTAATGAAAGAATAGTTATGGAACAATATTTTATTAAAAGCAAAGATATTATTTTTAAACGATTTGAAATAAAAGAAATTGCTGATCAGGTTAATTTTAGTCGAAAACAAACTGTAAAAATAATTAATCAATCATTAAAAAAGATAAAGAGATAGATAATTTAATCATATTATCTTCTTTTTTTAATATAATGTATTATAAGAGGAGGATACTTATGATTAATAAGCAAAGTTTGTGGTTCTTAACTTTATTTAGTTTAATATTAATATTAAGTGTATATTATATTACAATGCCTAATGAACTATTGTTATCTAATAATAATTCAAACAATAATGTAAATAGTGATAAAGTAGTTGTTAAAGTAGAGGAAAGTGATTTGTTAACAGCAATGCGTGTAAGTTTAGATAGTGAAAGACTAAGTATCAAGGAAAGTTTAGAAAATAATTTAACAGATATTAGTAAAACCGTTGAAGAAAAAAACAATATTTATGAACAACTTAGATTATTGACAGATATTCAAGGCAAGGAAGAAAAGATAGAGGCAAAGATTAAAACTAAATTTAAATTAGCTAGTTTTGTTAAAATCGAAGATGATCAAGTAAGTGTAGTTTTGGTAGTTAAGGAACATGATAAGATTTTAGCTAATAATATTATGCGGACAGTTCAAGAAGAATTTTCAGATAAGATGTTTATTTCAGTCAAGTTTGAGAATTAATTAGTTGGTACTCTTTTAATTTTCCCTCATAAAATAATATGAGTAGTTATTAACCACTTGCTTAGGAAAGTGAGGGATATAATGGGTAAGAAAATTTTAACACCAAGAGAAAAAGAAGTGTTTGATCAGTTAGTTTTAAATAAGACAACAAAAGAAATAGCTATTCTTTTAAAAATTAGCGAAAAAACAGTAAGAAATCATATTTCTAATGTTATGCAAAAATTGGGAGTTAAAGGTCGAGCTGGAGCAGTTGTAGAATTATTAAAACTTAATGAAATATCAATATAAATCGTACTAAAAAAGTACGATTTTTCATATGATAAAACAGGTGATAAAATGTTAAAAAGAAAAGCTTTAAGGAAAATGTTACTAACAAGTATTGCTGTTTTTGTTTTTTTAGTTATTTATCTTTTTCCAAAAGAAATAACTAATGAATTAACTCCTGATTATAAAATAGAGTATGTTGATAATTTCAATACTGCCAACATTTACTTATTAGATGAAAATAATTATCTAGTTAAAGAAAAAATATTAGTAACCAATACTGAATTATTAAATCAAGCCAAAGAATTAGTTAACTATTTAATTATTAGTAATAGTAATCAATTACCTAATAATTTAAAAGCTATAATTCCTAAAGGCACTAAGTTAAATAATGCTTATATAGATAATAAATGTATTACTTTAGATTTTAATGATTATTTATTAAAGGTTGATAAATCTTTAGAAGAAAAAATAATTGAAACCTTAATTTTTACGTTAAGTGATCTAGATGGAATTGCGAATTTAAAGATATTAATTAATGGTCAAGAATTATCCAAACTGCCACAAACAAATATCAAATTACCAATTATTTTAGATAGAGATTTTGGTATTAATAAGCAATATAATATAACAAATGTTAAAAATATTACTAAAGTAACAATTTACTATATGAATGAAGATAATGAATATATACCTGTAACAAAATATCTAAATGATAAAAGAAATAAAATAGAAGTAATTGTTGATAGTTTATCTAGTGAGCATATATATCAAACGAACTTAATTAGTTATTTAAATGCTCGTACTACTTTATTAGATTATAATGTTTATAAAGATATCATTAGTTTAAATTTTAATGAAAGTTTATTAAATAATAATGATATTTTAGAAGAGGTAACATATACAATATCATATAGTATTTTTGAAAATTATGATGTTGAAAACTTATTGTTAAAAGTTAACGGTAAAGAAATAAAATTAATAAATAAAAAAATCTTGAATAATTAACAGCTTTATAGTATACTGGATATACATTTAAGATGTTCTGGTAGCTCAGCAGGATAGAGCAATGCCCTTCTAAGGCATCGGTCCGGGGTTCGAATCCCTGTCAGAACGCCATAATGTTATCTAATCCTTGATTCAAGGGTTTTTTTATTTTAAAAAAGTTAACTAATCCTTAATTATAAAAGAATATTTTTCTTATGTTAAAGTTATTGAATTATTATTATTTTCTTGTTATAATTATTTATAGAATAGAAAAGTGGGTTGATAATATGATAGGTAAAATAATCTCTATTGAAAAAAACATTGTTTTGTTAAAATTAGGTATTGAAATAGCTAATCAAACTAATTTAATTAATGTCCATGTTGTCTTTGAGGATGAAAATAAAAAAATAGTAGGAGAAATAATGGATATTCTTGATGATACAGCTAAGGTTAGTATTGTTGGAACGATAGATAACAATACTTTTATCCCTGGGAGTATCACCAAACCAGCCTTTAGATCAAATGTAAGAATTATAAGTTCTTTTGAATTATCACAAATATTTGGAAATCAGATTATTAATGATAATAGTGAAATTTATTTAGGTGGTTCTACTATTTATAATGGTTACAATATTAATGTTAATATTAATAATTTCTTTAGTAATCATTTTGCTATCATTGGTAATACTGGTTCGGGTAAAAGTTTTTCTGTTGCAAGAATCTTACAGAATATTTTTTCTACCAGTAAAACACCGCCTTTTAGGTCCAGCTTTTTTATTTTCGATGCATATGGTGAATATCATAATGCTTTAAGAGGTATTAGTAGTATAAACCAAGGTTTAAATTATAAAACCTATACTACTAATTTAACTCAACCAGAAGGCGAAATATTAAAAATTCCAGTTTGGTTAATGGATATAGATGATATAGCATTATTATTGGGTGCTAGTGATCATGCTCAATTACCTATCATTGAAAAAACTTTAAAACTAGTTACAGTATTAACTAACTTTAATGGTGAAGTAACTAGTTATAAAAATGATATTATTGCACGAGCATTATTAGATATCTTATTAAGTGGTACAGCATCAAGTAAAATTAGAGACCAAATTACGGCTGTTTTAAGTAAATTTAATACAGAAGAATTAAGTTTAAATACTATTATTGTTCAACCAGGTTATAATCGACCTTTAAAACAACTTTTATATGTTGATGATCAAGGAAAGATTCAAGAAATAGAAAGAGTTATTGAATTTTTACAACAATTTATTTTACCAGAATATGAATTAAATTTACCTGATGAGAATTATCAATATAGTTTAAGAGATTTAGAAAATGCAATGGAATTTGCTCTTGTTTCAGAAGGCATTTTAAAAAGTGATAAAGTTTTTGATTACGCTAATATTTTACTTGTACGTCTACATTCATTAGTTAATAGCAATATTAGTACTTTCTTTGATTATCATGAAATTGTTGATAAAAGAACATATATTAATAATTTAAGAACTACTTCGACTGGTCAAAGAGCTCAGATAGTTAATTTTAATATTAACTATGTTGATGATCGTATTGCTAAAGTAATGACTAAAATTATATCTAAAATGTTATTGGATTATGAGGTTTCTTTACCAGAGAGAGCCTCAGAACCAATTCATATAGTAATTGAAGAAGCTCATCGCTATGTTCAAAATGATAATGATAATTTTCTTCTTGGTTATAATATTTTTGAAAGAATTACTAAAGAAGGTCGTAAATATGGACTGTTATTAGGCTTAATTACTCAAAGACCTTCTGAATTAAGTGATACTTGTGTTTCTCAAAGTAGCAACTTCTTAGTCTTTAGAATGTTACATCCTAAAGATTTGACTTATATATCGGAAATGGTCCCTAATATAAGTTCTGAATTAATTCAATTAATTAAGTCGCAACAACCTGGAAGCTGTATGGCTTTTGGTAGTGCGTTTAAAATACCTATTGCTATTAAGTTAGAAAAACCAAATCCAGAACCATTAAGTAATAATGCTAATATTGTTAATTCTTGGTTTAATAATTATTGATATTTTGTTTAAATAATGTTAAAATATATATATGTTATAGGAGGATAAAAATATGGCATTTGATAAAATTAAAAAGATTTTTAGTAATGATTTAAATGATATTGAAATAGATAGGGCAGAAGATGAATATTATGAAACAGAAGATGGTTTCAAGGAAACTTCAATGACAAGAAATAAAATGATGCTACTAGAACCTCGAGCATATTCAGAATCTCAACAAATAGCTGATTACTTAAAAGGTAGAAATGCGGTAGTTGTTAATTTAAAGAGAGTTACTCCAGATCAAGCAAAAAGAATTGTTGATTTTTTAACAGGTACTCTATATGCTATTGGTGGTAATTTACAGAAATTAGGCGGAGGAATATTTTTATGTACTCCTAATAATATTAATGTTGAAGGAAAAATAACTAATGAAAGTGATATGAAATCAACTAAAAAAGTAAAAGATAAAAACGAAGACGAATTTGATTTTTAAAAATGTTTGTTTCTAATTGAGGTGATTTAATGGATAAATTTAATATTGTCCCCAATGGTTATAATCCTTATGAGGTTAATCAATTTGTGGAACAAGTTATTGCTCAAACAGAGGCAATGATAAAAAGAATAAGTGAGCAAAAGACCGAATATAGTAATTTAAAAAAAGAGTTATCATATTATAAAAATATAGAAGACACTTTGAAAAAAGCTATTTATCAAGCTCAAGTTACTAGTGATAATATGAAAAGATTAGCAAGTGATGAGGCTAATCTAATATTAGATGAAGCTAAAAAAAATGCTTCTAGGATTGTAAACGAAGCCTTACTTAGAACTGAAAAACTAGAAATGGATCAGGAAACAATTGAAAGAAATATGCGAATATTTAAAAAACGTTTAAAATCAATTATAGAACAACAACTAGCTGTAGTAGAAGAAATAGAAATATTAGATTTAAAATAAATAATAAGATTGTTTTATATTTGACAAATAATAAAATAATGATATAATTTTATTTAATAAAACAAAAGAAAAAGACGATAATAATTGATACTATAAAGAGAACTGGTGGTGGTGAAAACCAGGATAGTTAAATTATTATAAATCACTTTGGATGTGTTTTTCTGTAAAAAGAAATACCGTATTACTTACGTTATAAGTATTGAGAACCAATTAAGGTGGTACCACGGTTATTTATCGTCCTTTTAGAAGGATGATTTTTTATTGGGAGGAGAAAAAGATGGCTAATAAATTAACTAATTATGATTTTATTAATAATGAAAAAGAAATTCTAAAATATTGGGAGAATGATAATACTTTTAAAAAATTGTTAGAAAAAAACAAAAATGGAAAAAAATATCGTTTTATTGATGGACCTATTACAGCTAATAATAAAATGGGAATTCATCATGCTTGGGGAAGAAGTATGAAGGATTGCTTTTTTAGATATAAAGCTATGAATGGATATACTTCTCATTATCGTAATGGTTTTGATGGTCAAGGTCTTTGGGTAGAGGTAGAAGTAGAAAAAGAATTGGGTTTTAAGACAAAAAAAGATATTGAAAAATTTGGCTTAGATAATTTTACTGAAGCTTGTGTTGCTAGAGTAAAAAAATATGCTGATATAATTAAAGAACAATCAAAACGATTAGGCCAATGGATGGATTGGGATAATTCTTATTACACTTTTACTGATGAAAATATCACTAGTATTTGGTATTTTTTAAAGAAATGTCATGAAAAGGGTATGATAAAGCAAACTTTTAAGCCTATGCCTTGGTGCGCTAGATGTGGAACTAGTTTATCTGAGCATGAGATGACAGGTTCATATCACGATGTAGAACATCAAGCAATATTTTTTAAATTACCAATAATAAAAGAGGAATATAAAGCTTTAGTATGGACTACAACACCATGGACTTTAAGTGCTAA
>LFRM01118243.1_pt1 | contig 32998 bp, 28 predicted proteins | sample 618341 | NCBI WGS metagenome assembly LFRM01 (sample SAMN03654438, study PRJNA283298) | anaerobic digester metagenome | isolation source: pool of bioreactors CSTR01a, CSTR02a, and CSTR03a thermophilic anaerobic... | place: Denmark: Kgs. Lyngby | collected 2014-05-21 | reverse complement strand
TTCCGTAAATACTTTGCTGAAGCTGAGCGTCGCCGTGGTAACACAGGCGAGACCCTGATTCAGTTGTTGGAATCGCGCCTTGATAACGTGGTATACCGCATGGGTTTTGGCTCTACACGCGCTGAAGCACGTCAGCTGGTTAGCCACGGAGCTATTGAACTGAACGGCCACAAAGCCGATATTCCTTCAATGCTGATCAAAAGCGGAGACATCATTTCCGTACGTGAAAAGTCCAAAGGTCAGGCTCGTATTAAAGAGTCTTTGGATCTGGCAACCGGTAATGGTCTGCCACAATGGGTTGAAGTTGATGTTGCCAAATTAAGCGGCACATTCAAACAAGCCCCTGATCGTGCAGATGTTGCGCGTGATATTAATGAATCAATGGTTGTTGAATTGTATTCTCGTTAATGTCGTGAAAAAGCAGAAAAGGTTTTGGCCTTTTCTGCTTTTTAGCTTCTATCCATGCTTGCGATGGCAATTGCATGAAAATAATAAAAATAAGTTATAATCTTCCGATTCTCCAATAGGTTGATCTGCGTTTATGTTCGCAATCAGTCTGTTTTTTATACTTTTATCTTATCCATCAGCCTTATCGGTGTAACGAGCCGAGGGTATTGAAAAGGAAATGAAATGTCTCAGGCTTTTCTTAAACCACGTTCCATTGACGTAACCCCTATTACCGATAACCACGCTAAAGTTGTCATGGAGCCGTTTGAGCGCGGTTTTGGCCATACTTTGGGCAATGCGCTACGCCGTATCCTGCTGTCTTCCATGACAGGCTACGCACCTACAGAAGTGCAAATTACCGGTGTCGTGCACGAGTATTCAACCCTGCCTGGCGTAGGTGAAGACGTGGTTGACATCCTGCTTAACCTGAAAGGTGTGGTATTCAAACTGCACAACCGTGAAGAAGTAACGGTCACTTTGCGTAAAAGTGGTACAGGTCCTGTTCTGGCCAGCGACATTGAACTTCCTCATGATGTTGAAATCATCAATCCTGATCACGTTATTGCCAATCTTACCGAAAACGGCAAGCTTGAAATGCAGATCAAGGTAGAGCAGGGGCGTGGTTATGTGCCTGGTAATGTACGCGCCCTGGCAGATGATAAGGCACATACGATTGGCCGTATTATCCTGGACGCTTCTTACAGCCCCATCCGTCGTGTCAGCTATGCTGTTGAAAGCGCCCGTGTTGAACAGCGTACCGACCTTGACAAACTGATTCTCGATATCGAAACAGATGGTGTGATTACACCTGAAGAGGCCGTACGTCAGGCTGCCCGTATCCTGATGGACCAGATTTCCGTGTTTGCCGCCCTTGAAGGCGCAACAGAAACCTACGAAACACCGGTACGTGGTGCACCACAAATTGATCCTGTTCTGCTGCGTCCCGTTGATGATCTTGAGTTAACCGTACGTTCGGCCAACTGCCTGAAAGCGGAAAACATTTACTACATCGGTGATCTGATCCAGCGTACCGAAAATGAATTGCTGAAAACACCTAACCTGGGTCGCAAATCATTGAATGAAATCAAAGAAGTATTGGCCGCACGCGGCCTTACACTGGGCATGAAACTTGAAAACTGGCCACCACTTGGCCTGGAACGCCCATAAAGCCAAGCATTTGTTGCCAGCCGGTTTTTAAATCCGGCTGGCAATATTTAATCAACCGGACCGCCGTCTTTGGTAATCATTTCAAGAACGGATAGAAGAGCTGGATTAACCGGATGATCAGCCGATCATCTTAAATTTAGATTCATAGGAAATATATCATGCGTCATCGCAGTGGTTTACGTAAATTAAATCGTACTAGCAGCCATCGTCTGGCTATGTTCCGCAACATGTCTGTATCCCTGATCCAGCACGAAGCGATTAAAACAACATTGCCTAAAGCCAAAGAGCTGCGCCGTGTCATCGAACCCCTGATCACCTTAGCCAAAGAGCCAACCCTGGCCAATAAACGCCTGGCATTTGCCCGTTTGCGCGATCGTGATGCTGTAGTTAAACTGTTTGCTGAAATCGGTCCCCGTTTCCAGGAGCGTAATGGTGGTTACACCCGCATCCTTAAAATGGGTTTCCGTCAAGGCGACAATGCACCTATGGCTTTCATGGAATTGGTTGACCGTCCAGAAGTTGCTGACGAAGTTGTTGACGCCGAGTAATTGAGCAATCAATCATTCAGGTATCAGGAAAAGCACCCTTAGAGGGTGCTTTTTTTACACCTGACTATGTCATGGTATGGTTATTACTTTATATTGGCTGAGCCGAGCCAACATGACACAATGTCCATAATGCGCGTAATATGATTGTGTGCCGGCTTGGTTGTTTTGTAATTGATAAGGGCAGGTTTCCTGCCATGGGCTGTGAAGGTGTGAACATGAAAATCGAATCGGTTGTGCTTGACCAATGGTATCCGGTAGCCACGGAAAACATGCCTGTAGCAGGCAAGGCTTACCATACGCAGTTACTGGGGCAGCCCATTGAATACGGATTGGACGAAAATGCCGCGTTTTATGCCATTCAGTGCAATACCCGGGAGCGGTTACCCGTATTCAGGCAGCATTATACTTATTGGGTCAGCCTGGGAAATCCGCCGGCCCTGTTTGATATTCCCGAATTTCACGAGCCTGAACGGCGTGTGCTGGCGACGGTGCCGGTATGCGTGCGTGCGTCCGGTTTGCGGGTCATCGAAAATTTCCTGGATATGGCGCATTTCCCGTTTGTTCATGAAGGGACGCTGGGTGAAATGCCATATACGGCAGTCAAACCTTACCGTGTTGAGATTGAAAATGATGAACTTTATGCCCGGGACGGCGAGTTTTATCAACCCATGGCCGCCTTCAGTCATGAAGGGGGCATGAATATTGCGTATATTTACCGGGTATGCAGCCCGTTTAGTGCCTTATTGTATAAAACCTGCCCCTTGCAGCCGGCCAAAAAAGACCTTGTATGTCTTTTTGTCCAGCCCTGCGATGAAGACCGCAGTATTGTTCATATGCCCATGGCTTACCTTGATGACAGCGCCAGCCTTGAAGAGCTGCGTTTGTTTCGGCAAAGCATTCTTGGCCAGGATCTTGCCATCTTGAATAATCAGGTGCCGCGTAAGCTTCCCCTGCTTTCCGATCTTGAAATTTCAACCGGTGCAGATGCCTCTTCGCTTGCGTATCGACACTGGCTAAGTGAAAAAGGCGTTTCCTATGGAACCTTTCAGAATCCCTGAAATACAGTCTGTCTTAATGCTGATAAGAGTTGAATATGTTTGAAGATAAATGGTTTCCCGTTGCCAGAGCTGATGAACTGGTCTTGCGTCATGTGTTTCATGCCCAATTGCATGGCGTGGAATTGGCTTTATGGAGAACAGACAAGGGTGAGGTCAATGCCTGGGAAAACCGCTGCCCACACCGGGGCATGCGCTTGACCCTGGGTATTAATACCGGCAAGAGCCTGAAATGCCAATACCATGGCTGGCAGTTTCACTCCGGGGACGGTCAGTGTTCAGTGGTTCCTTCCATACCCGATGGCAGCATGCCGCACTCGGCCTGTGCCAAAAGCTTTTCCGTGGCAGAAAAAAACGGTTTTGTCTGGGTCAATCTTGCCCGCGATTATTTAAGTGAGCCAAGCACGCTTGTTCATCCTTTTTCCTTGCCATCCAGTGTGTTGCGCAGTATCACCGTCAATGCGCCATTGGCGCTTGTCAGGGCGAAGTTGCCGGGTTTCTGTCACTATGACCGGCATGTCGACAGACAAACCTTTCAGGCTCAGGAAGATGGCTTGATGGTGCATGTCTGCTGGCAGGAATATATGCTGCAAACCATTGAAGTGCTGTTCATGCTGCAGCCGGCACATACCGAAAAGACCGTGATTCATGTGATGTGTAACCAAAGTGATGATGAACTGAAGTGGACACGTCGCATTAACCAGGCTCTGGTAAACCTGAAGCTTGAACTGGAGGCCGACAGGCAGATCAGGGAACACGAGCCGCTTATTGCCCCCCAGCCGGTACAGGCTTTGCCGCGCTGGTTACCGGCGCGGGTTGTCGAGCGCGAGGAAATTGCCGAACAGGTGGCCTCATTTCGTTTGCACTTGCCATCATTTAACCGTTTCAAGGGGATCGAGGCCGGCGCGCATATTGATGTCCGCACGCCGCAAGGCCTGGTGCGACAGTTTTCCCTGGTGGAATGGGACACGAAAGCGCAGGAGCTGTTGATCGGGGTCAAGCTTGAGCCCGAATCCAGGGGAGGCTCAGCCTCTTTGTATAACGAAGTCAGGGAAGATAGCGTACTGGAGATTTCAGCGCCCAGGAATCATTTTCGCCTGGTGCCCGGCAAAGGCGGAACACTGATTGCCGGCGGGATTGGTGTGGCGCCGCTTGTGGCCATGGCAACCCAGCTGGAACATGAAAAACTGCCCTATCATTTGCATTATTTCGTGCGCAATATCTATTCCCGCGCTTTTGTGGACCAGCTTAACAAACTGGCTAACGTTTCATTTTATCAGGCCATGCAGCCAGACCAGGTGTCTGAACAGCTGAACTCCATTCTGGCCAAGGTAACGCCCGAGCAACCCAATGTCTATGTTTGCGGCCCCAAAGGCTTGCTTGATACTGTCTTCAAGGTGATCCGGGAGAATGGCTGGTCGCATATCCAGGTTCGTCATGAGCTTTTTTCCAACCGGGTTACTCACCAGGATGAGCAGACATTCAGGGTCACGCTGGCCAGATCGGGGCAAAGCTATATTATTCCTTCCGGTGTCAGTATTACTGATGCCTTAAGGGAATATGGGGTGCATATTGAAACTTCGTGTGAACAGGGGGTATGTGGCACCTGTTATACAAAAGTCCTCTCAGGCAACATCAATCACAAGGATGTTTACCTGAGTGAAGAAGAAAAACAAAGTGGCGCTTGCATGATGCCTTGTGTATCACGTAGCGCAAGCGGTGATTTGATACTGGATATTTAGGAGCGGGCATGCTGAGTTTGTACGATTGCGAATTTTCGGAAAATTGTTATAAGGTTCGCCTGTTCCTGAGTATTCTGGGGCAGGAACACCAGCTTATCCCGGTTGAGCTTTTTCCCGGACAGGAGCATCAACAGGCCCGTTTTCGTGCCATCAATCCTTTGGCCAAAGTGCCGGTACTGGAAGATAACGGGTTTATTGTGCGCGATTCACACGCCATTCTGGTTTATCTTGCCTGTAAATATGCCCCTAAGGGAAAATGGTATCCACTTGAGGATGCCTCCCGGATTGCCAGTGTCCAGATGTGGCTGTCCTTTGCCAATGACCTGAATGAAACGGTTTCAACCGCACGCTGGGCACAAGTGTTTGGAAAGGATGAAAATGTGGCTCTGCGGTGCAAGACAGCCCGGCAATTGCTGGCGGTTATCGACGAACACCTGTGGTTTGCCGAAAAGGCAGGTCATGCGTGGCTGTGCCCAGGTGAGCGTCCCACTATTGCCGATCTGGCCTGTTTCCCCCATATCATGCTGTCTGATGAAGCCGGTATCTCTTTGATTGATTACCCGGCCTTGCGTCGCTGGACAGACCGCGTCAAGGGGATCAATGGCTTTACGGTCATGCCTGGCATTTTCAGTGTGGCAAACAGTTAAGGCTGCATTTAGTGCGGCCCAGCCGGTTCAATTCAACACTTTATCCAGCGTCCCGGAGAATTTTTCGGCATTCTGAAAACCCACGACGCGGATTTTTTCAAGTTCCTGGCCTTGCTTATTAAAAAAGACAATACCTGGTGGGCCAAACAGCTTGAAGCGTTTTAACAGCTCGCGATCGGCTTCGTTGTTCTTGGTGACATCTACCTGCAACAGCAGCATCTGGCCCAGTTTCTGCCTGACGGTGGGGTCGGAAAAGGTGAAAAGTTCCATTTCCTTGCAGGAGATGCACCAGTCGGCATAAAAATCCAGCATGACGGGTTTGCCGGCATTTGCAATCGTGTTTTCGAGCTCTGCCAGTGTTTTAACCAGCACAAACGGGTTTTTTTCCACGGCTGCGGTATTGCCCTGTTCGGCAGACGCCTGGCTGTTGCCAGCGCTTAAGCCCTTGAGCGGGCTGAGCACGCTTTGCCCACCGGCAGCCAAACCCAGTATGAGCAAAATGGCCCATAAGGCAAACAGCAGGCCAGTCGCCTTGAACAGCAGTTTCAGAATGCCGTTATTGTTGGGTAAAGGGTTAAATGCACCCAGTAAGAGTGCCAGGCACATGGACAGGAAAGCCCAGGCCAGCATGTTGAACCAGCCTGGGGTGATGGGCATGATCATCCAGACTGCGGTGGCCAGTAATAGCAGGCCGCAGAAGTTCTTGATACTGTCCATCCAGGGGCCGGCCTTGGGCAGTAAGGCACCTGAAGATGTGCCCAGGATTAACAGGGACGTGCCCTGGCCCCAGGCCAGTACAAACAGGGCCAGGCCACCGGTGGTCAAGTCGCCGGTTTGTGAAATGAACAACAGCACGCCGGCCAGAGGAGCCGCCACACAAGGACCGCAGATCAGGGCGGAAATTATGCCCATGAAGAAGGCATTGCCCATGCGGCCGCCTGGCATGCGGGAAACTTTTTCATTAAGGGAAGACTGCAGGCTGGCGGGCATTTGAATGGTAAAGGCCCCAAACATGCCAATGGCCAGAATGACCAGGGCAACGGCAAACAGGCCAAGCACCCACGGGTTCTGGATCCAGGATGCCATCACGGCGCCAATAGAGGCGGCCAGAATGCCCAGGATGGTATAAACAACCGACGTGCCCAGCACGTACATCAGGGTCAGGTTCAGACCCCTGAAACGTGAGGCGGCGGCATTGCCGATGGACTTGCGATCACCCACCACAATAGACAGAAGGATGGGCAGCATGGGCAGTACGCAGGGCGTAAAGGATAGCAGAACCCCCAGTGCAAAGCTGAGCAGGATGATTTTCAGCAGGCTGGCATCGTTCAGCCAGGCGGCAATATCGGTATCGCCGGCATCAAACAGGGAAATATTGTTGTCGGCCGTGTTGGTGCTGGTGGATACCAGGGGCGGGCCGCCCAGTATGGCACCTTTGCCGGCGGTAATCTCATAGCCGGTTGCGGTGGGGCTTAAGCCAACTTCATAGCTCATGGGCGGATAGCACAGGCCGGCATCGGCACAACCCTGGCCAATCAGTTCAAGGGTGAAAGGGTGGTCACTTTTGTTCAGGGGTAGCAGGATTTCAACATGGTTGTAATAGACCTCCATTTCCTTGTCGAAAGTGGGGTCGTATTTGACCTGTCCGGAAGACGGGTAAACGGGGGTGCCCAATAGCTGGCCCGTCTGTGTGGCGCTGTCATCATCATCTTGAACATGATATTCAAAGCGCTCGCGATACATATAGTATTTGGGCGCAATGTCAAAACGGATTTTCAGCTGGTTGTCGGTTTGCATTTGGGCTGAAAATACAAATGCCTTTTCGGGAGCAAGGAAATCTTCTTCTGCCTGCAATGGAGAGAGGGCGGCGAAAAAAAACAGGGTGAAAACAGAAAATAACCAGAGAATTTTTTTGTACAGCGATGCAATCATGGGGCTTGACTCAAATTTTTGTTTGTTGCTGGACCCAGCATAAATAGGGGGCGTGTCCATCCAGGATGGGCACCACAATGATTTCGGGTAATTCATAAGGATGCAGTTGGGCAATTTTCTGAATACAGGCCTGCTGGCTTTCCCGGGTGGTTTTTATGGTTAAGGTGATTTCTTCAGTGCCTTCAACCACATTTTCCCACAGGTAGATAGACAGGCCTGGCGCACTTAGGTTCACACAGGCGGCCAGTTTTTCTTCGACCAGGATATGGGCAATGCGTTTGCCCAACAGCAGGTCGGGAACCGTGCTGTAAATAACAATGCAGTTGCCGGTATCTGTTTTCATGAAAATGACCTTTGAGATAAACACAAAGGTCATTTTAACGTATGAAGGCGATGACTTGCCTGACCCGGGTTAAGGAAACAGGCTTTGGCACGGATTAATGTTCAAGCAGCAGACGGTTTTTTTCAGAAATGCCGATGCCTGCCCAGTTGTTGCCCAGTTCGCTAACCAGCAGGCAGTCGTTAACACTTAGGGCAGGTAGAAGCAGGTCGCGCACCTGATTGGCATCCAGATCGGTGGAAACAATATAGCTGGCGTCAAAACAATGCCAGCGGTTGGGGAAGTGCTCGTCAATGATTTCTTTTAGGCGGGTATAGCGTGAACCCAGCAGGCGCAGGTCGTAAGCGATCAGGATTTTCATGGTATTGCCTTTTGCTGATGGTTGATTGGTTTGCTTATCTTAATGACAATTGGCAAGAATAGCCATGGGTAAGGCTGGATAGATTGAAAATTGTCTGGCCGGTGACGGGGCGGCCAGACGGTTTGGATGAAATTCCGGAAGCGGCGAAGGGATAGCCGCCAGGTATTTATTTCTGCTGTTGCAGGATTTTAGCCGCCTCGATGGCGAAGTAAGTCAGAATGCCATCGGCGCCGGCCCGTTTGAAGCAAAGCAGGGATTCCATCATGACTTTGTCGTGATCCAGCCAGCCGTTAATGGCCGCCGCCTTGATCATGGCGTATTCACCGCTAACCTGGTAGGCATAGGTTGGCATCCGGAACATTTCCTTGACATCGCGAACAATATCCAGATAAGGCATGCCGGGCTTGACCATGACCAGGTCGGCGCCTTCGCGGATATCGGCAGCCACTTCACGCAGGGCCTCGTTGCGGTTGGCCGGGTCTATCTGGTAGGTCATTTTGTCGGATTTGCCCAGGTTGACGGTAGAGCCCACCGCATCGCGGAATGGGCCATAAAAGGCACTGGCGTACTTGGCGGAATAGGCCATGATGCGCGTGTAAATGAAATGGTGGGCTTCAAGTGCCTGGCGAATGGCGCCAATGCGTCCGTCCATCATGTCACTGGGGGCGACATAATCGGCGCCGGCCTCGGCCTGCACCAGTGCCTGCCTGACCAGGATTTCAACCGTGGGTTCGTTTAGCACATAGCCGCTGTCATCAATCAGACCGTCCTGGCCGTGGCTGGTGTAAGGGTCAAGGGCCACATCACATAAGATGCCCAGTTCGGGGAATTCTTTTTTTAATGAGGCGATCACACGCGGGATCAGCCCTTCGGGGTTGGTCGCTTCGATGCCATCGGGTGTTTTCAGGGAGGGTTCAATTGATGGGAACAGGGCCAATACCGGAATGCCCAGCCTGACGCACTCTTCTGCAACCGGCAAGATGGAGTCGGGCGAGTAACGCACGATACCGGGCATGGACAATACGGGTTCGTGCAAGTTGTTGCCTTCTTTCACAAAGACAGGGTAAATGAAATCATTGACCGAGAGGATGTTTTCCCGCACCAGGCGGCGGGAAAAGTCGTCGCGGCGGTTGCGACGGGGGCGTGAAGCGGGAAAATCGGCAGTAATAATTGAGCTCATGGTACAACCTTTGGTGAAATCCAGTTGATGATTTTGAGATCGGCCTCTTCAAGTCCAATACGGTGGGTGGCTGAAAAAGGAATGGCATTCAGGGCACCGATATCGGCCAGGTCTTTGCGCACGGCAGCAACGGCTTTCAGGCGCTGGCCATACGGCAGTTTATCGGCCTTGGTCAATAATACAAGAACGGGTTTGCCGGTGGGAGCAATCCAGTTGGCCAGCCGGCGGTCCAGGTCGGTGACACCACGGCGGATATCAACCAGCAGTACGATACCGGCCAGGGAAGTACGCTCACGCAGGTAGGCACCTAACACATCGGCCCATTCTTCACGGGCATCACGTGCAACCGAGGCATAGCCATAACCCGGCAGGTCGACCAGAAAGCCCAATGGATGTTCCGGATCAAGCGGGTCGGGCAGACCAAACATGTTGATCAGACGTGTGCGTCCGGGGGTTTTGCTGGAAAATGCCAGCCTTTTCTGGTTGGCAAGCACGTTGATGGCCGAGGATTTACCTGCATTGGAGCGGCCCACAAAACATACTTCGGGAACCGACGGAGGAGGCAGCTGATGCAGCTTTGCTGCTGAGGTAAAGAAGGATGCCCGATGTAAAATTGACACAAGTACACTCAAATAAATAAAAAAATAAGTCTCTATTGTATAATCCTTATCCATAAAAATCGCCTAAATTTCGTGATTGAGGTTTATACTCCTACGTTTATAAGCATTATCTTTTACAATAGACGCTAATTTAGACCAATGCGTACTGATCCGCTGTGATCATAGAGGGTATTCATGAAGCAAGTTTTATCAAAAATTTTAGTGACAAGTGGCGTTGCCATGGGCCTGGCCATGGGCGCTTCCAGTTTTGCCGCCAAGCCTGATGCCAAGGCCGGAGAAGAGCTGTATGCCAATGGCGACATGTCACGCGGTATTCTGGCCTGTGTAGCCTGTCATGGTGTTGCTGCCAATAGCATGATTCCCATGTATCCAAGTCTGGCCGGGATGCCCTATGAGTACATCATTAACCAGCTGAAGAATTTCCAGACGCCCGAAGGTGCCAAGTCCAGTAACCGGGTTGACGCTCAGGGCAACCCCACCATGATGGCGCCTATTGTTGCCCAAATGACTCCGGAAGACATGCAGAACCTGGCTATGTACATCAGCAAGCAAACACTTGCCCAGCCAGCAACCGCCAAACTGGGTGCCGATCATGAAGTGGTGCAGCGTGGTCGGGAAATCTGGCGTGCCGGTATCCCCGAGCGTAATGTTCCTGCCTGTGCTTCCTGTCATGGCGCAACCGGCAAGGGTATGCCTTCCGCGTTCCCCGCTTTGTCCGGTCAGCACCCCGAGTACCTCGAGGCCCAGCTGCTTGCCTTTGCAGACGGTTATCGTAAAAATGGTGGTACTGAAAACATGATGGGCGTCATTGCCAATCGCATGAACCGTGCAGACATGAAAGCGGTTGCCGATTACGCAGCCGGTATTCGCTAATTTGTTTAATTGTTTACTCCCGACAAATGCGGGGGAACTTTTACAGATAATGTTATCTAAGATAGGGAGTCCATACGTTGGCACTCCCTATTTTCTTATGAATTAATAATTGACGATGGCAAAAAATACCACCCGCAGAAGATGGACTGCTGATTTTTTTGAACTGATGGGCTCCATGCGCTTTGCGGTGAGCCTGCTCTCATTTATCTGTGTCGCCAGTATTATTGGTACGGTGTTGCCACAAAACCAGACCGAGCTTCAATATACTGATCAGTTCGGCACCTTCTGGTACACTGTTTTCAGTAAATTTGGGGTGTCGCAAATCTATAATACCTGGTGGTTCCTGGTCATTATGGGTTTTCTGGTTATTTCCACCACGGTTTGCCTGCTTCGCAATACGCCTAAAATGGTTAAGGACATGCGTTCTTTCCGTGAGTATATCCGCGAGGGCAGTTTGCGGGCGTTTCCCCATAAATTGAATGTGGATGTTGGTTTCGACCAGGAAACCGCCGTGCGCATGTCCAAATCATGGCTCAAAAAAGAGGGTTACCGCTTCCGTGAAAAAATTTCGGAAAATGGTGTGTTGCTGGCTGCCAAAAAAGGCAGCTCCAACCGGCTGGGCTATATTTTTGCCCACGTTGCCATTGTCGTGATCTGTATTGGCGGTCTGCTTGACAGCGAATTGCCCAACCGCTTGCAAATATGGTTTGGCAGCAAAGCGCCTATTCCCGCAACCGCGAAATATATTTCCGACGTTGCCGAAGAAACCCGTTTTTCTTCCTCCAACCCCAGTTTCCGTGGCAATGTCTCCATTTCAGAAGGTGGCAATTCCAGCTATGCCCTGCTGGGCTTGGGGGGCGAGCAATTCCTGCAGGTGTTGCCATTTGATATCAAGCTGAACAAGTTTATTATCGAATACTATGAAACCAATGGTATGCCCAAGCGCTTTGCCAGTGACGTGACCATTACCGATCTGGCAACCAAAGAGGTACAGAACCGTATTATCGAGGTGAATCATCCTTTTATCAAAGATGGCATTACCCTTTATCAGTCCAGTTTCCATGATGGTGGTTCCAAGTTGCAGTTAACCGGTTACCCGCTTGGCGGGCAGACCACTGAAACCTTTGAATTGAATATGGAGGTGGCCGGCACCTCTAAACTGACCACCTCGCTTAACGGGGAACACAAAGAGTACCGGGTGACGATTGATGATTTCAAGCCCATCAACGTGGAAAACCTGAATGCCGGCACTCCACAGCCCAAAAGCTTTGAAGAGCAGATTCTGGCGGTGACCGGCAGTGCGGCAGGTAAAGACCGTGAAGTGCAAAACGTGGGCCCCAGCGTCGCTTACACCCTTAGTGATGATAATAACCAGTCGGTCAAATATAACAATTACATGTTACCCATGCTGCTTGATGACTCGCTGGTTTTTCTGGCGGGCATACAGTTGCCTGGCGAAAGCATGTTCCGTTATGTGCGCATGCCTGCCGATGACAATGGTACGCTTAACGAGTTCATGGCCATGCGCGCCGCGTTTGAGAATCCTGACATGAGAAGCAAGGCTGCCCGCGCTTTCGCTGAAAAATCCCGGGATGAACGATTTAATGCCGACATGATCACCCCCTTGGCCGAGCAGGCCCTTGGGATATTTGCCAAAGGCGGCTTCCTGGGAATTGATCAATACGTTGATGGCACCAATGTTCCCGAAGCGGAACGGGTTCCCGAAAATTTGCGTGAACCCATGAAAAAAATCCTGCGTGATTACCTGCTGTTCAGTGCCGTTGAATTGCGTAACCTGGTTCGCCTTGAGGCGGGCCAGGCGCCAGTTTCGCTAAGCAGTCGTGAAGAGGCGGAAAAACAGGCTCGCTGGTTTGATGCATCCCTGCGCGCACTGTCAGATTTAAGCGCTTATCCGGCTCCGGTCATGCTGCAGATCAAAACTTTCGAGCATATTCAGGCCAGTGTCCTGCAGGCAACCCGTTCTCCAGGAAAAAGCTCTGTCTATCTGGGCTCACTGTTCCTGATTATCGGTGTTTTTGCCATGTTTTATATTCGTGACCGCCGCATCTGGATGTGGATTAAACCGGGCGACACGGTAAATAGCAGTAAAATCATGTCAGCAATGACTTCACAGAAAAGAACGCTGGACTTCAATCGTGAGTTTGAGCGTTTCAGGCAAGATTTTTCAGATTTGGCTAAAAAGTAGGAATTGAATATGTCCAATACCTTGGTACAACCTTCTCCGGGAACGCGTTCATCAGCGAAGTGGGAAGAGAAAGTGTCAGAAACCGGTGATAATCGTGTTTTGCGCGGCAAGCCCGACTGGACCGACCTGGTTTTCTTTCTGATCCTGGTGGCAGGTGCAGCGTATGCCATCGTGACTTATCCCAATGAAATGGATATTTACGAGAAATACATTCTGGCCGGTTCCACCATTTTTGTGACCTGGATCGGCTGGCTGTGGCGGCCGTTGCGTATGCTCATGATTGCCTGTGGCGTGGCGGCCTTGCTGGCCATTGGCCTGTATGATGGCAATCTGGCACAGGCCGACAACCAGTTTCTGCTTAAATACCTGCTGTCTTCACAGTCTGCCATTTTATGGATGTGTGCCCTGTTTTTCATGGCAACAGTGGTTTATTGGTTGGGTTATGTGAGTCCAACCGCTGCCTGGATGGGCACCGCTTTCACCTGGACTGGCGTGTTTTTTGGTTTTACCGGCTTGCTGGTTCGCTGGCGTGAAGGTCACCTGATTGCTCCCGACATGGGGCATATTCCGGTCAGTAACCTGTACGAGGTTTTCGTGCTGTTCTGCCTGATTACCGCCGTTTTTTACCTGTACTATGAAAAACGCTATAACACGCGGGCTTTGGGCGGGTTCGTGCTGCTGGTTATTTCCGCAGCGGTTATTTTCCTGCTTTGGTATACGTTTGAGCGTGATGCGGCGGTTATTACCCCGCTGAATAACGCGCTGCGCAGCTGGTGGATGAAACTGCACGTACCGGCCAACTTTATTGGCTATGGCACCTTTGCACTGGCGGCCATGGTGGGTTTTGCCTATCTGGTCAAACAGCACGGTGAAACCGTTTCCTGGAAACCCATGATTCCCCTCTTGCTGGTGGGCGGAGCCATGGTGTCTGAGCCGTTTATTTTCAGTGACAAGGAAAATTTCGGTTTCTGGATTGTGTATTTTGGCATTAGCGTTATTATTGTGGCCTGCATTTTGATGGCGCGTAAAACCATTGCCAGTAAATTGCCGCCGCTAGAAATCCTGGATGACATTATGTACCGTGCCATTTCGGTGGGATTTGCCTTCTTTACGGTCGCGACCGTACTGGGCGCCTTGTGGGCCGCTGATGCATGGGGAACCTACTGGCAGTGGGATCCTAAAGAAACCTGGGCTTTTATTGTATGGTTGAACTATGCGGCCTGGCTGCATTTGCGCCTCATGAAAGGCATGCGGGGAACGGTTGCCGCTTACTGGGCACTGGCCGGACTGATCATTACCAGTTTCGCCTTCCTGGGCGTAAACATATTCCTGTCTGGCCTGCATTCATACGGAGAGCTGTAAAACAGGCATGGCAAGGCGCTGCTAGATCAACTCCTCTTGAGGTTTTTCTTCGGCTTCATTATGCCGTTCAAGGTGCAAGCGCCCGCCAGCCAAGATAAAGCTTTCGTCTACCACGCCCTTTGGCAAGTTGGCATGTGTCACAATAATCACCGTACGGTCTTTGGCCACCTGTTGCAGGTTGGTAAACCAGGCATCGGCGGTGGTTTTGTCAAGGCCGGCGGTGGGTTCGTCCAGTAACCAGACGCTTGCCCGGGATAACAAAACACGTGCGAGGCATAAACGGCGGATTTGGCCGGCAGACAGGGTGTTGCCCCCTTCACCGGTCCAGGCATCCAAACCACCGATCTGTTCAATATGGCTGGCCAAATGAACTTGATGCAAGACTTCCCACAAGCGTTCATCAGTGGCTTGCGGGTCGGCCAGCAGGAGATTATGGCGGATGGTACCCATAAATACCGGTGAATGTTGCGACAGCAAGGCCATGCGCTGGTAAAGCAATGGGCTGTTTACCGTGCTTAAATGAACGCCACCATAAGTGATAGTGCCTGACGCCAATGGTTGTATCTGCATGATGGCCATGAGCAAAGTGGTTTTACCGGTTCCGCTTGGGCCGCGAATGGCGATGCGCTGGCCATGATCAACGTAAAGATCAAGCTGGCTTAAAACCGTCTGGTTTTCATGGGCAACACAGACATCTTGCAAGTGTAATGGTCCTGTTGCAGGAAGAATGGCTGTTGGCTGGGCCTGGCCGGCCTTGGCCTGCGTGTTTGCCGCCGGGCTGGTGGTAAGGTCCTGAATACGCCGGGCGGCGGCTTCCACAGCCCCCAGGCCTGCCGCACCCCGCATAATCGGAGACAAAATTTCAAACAGGCCCATTGAGCCCAGCAAAAGCCCCACCCATACCGGAGCAGACAATTCCTGTTGTGCCTGCGCATTGGCACCCAGCCATAAAAGCGCCAGTACCAGGGTGCCCATTAACAGTTGCTGGATGAGCGTGCCGAAACTGCCTGCCTGTGCAACCTTTTGCTGTGCCTTTGCCAAACGCAGGCCGGCCCGGTCAAACTGTTCTTGTGCTGCCAAGGTGACGCCAAACACCAGCAGATCGGTATGGGCGTCAATGGATTCATGCGCAAGCGCCCGTAATTCGGCATTGGCCGCCTGTACTTCCAGCCCGGCCACTGCGGTTTTGCGGGCCAGTAAATAGGGTAGCACACCGGCTGCCAGGCATAATACCAGCAGCAGGATCCAGCCGGCCAAGGGCAAGGCCACGCCCATAAGCAGGCTGAAAAAACCACCCGCAATAATGGCAGTAAAAATCGGGGTGATAATCAGTAAAAAGAAAGTATCCAGCCGTTCTATGTCGTTGATTAAACGAGCCAGTAAATCACCGTCACGGTAGTGCGCCAATTGGGCCGGTTTGAAAGCGGCCAGGCGGGCAAAACTGCCGGTGCGGATTTCGGCCTGCAAGTCTAACGTGACCATATGGCTACATACCCGCTCGGCATAACGTGAGGCAATGCGCCACATTGACAGGCCGCGCACCAGTGCCGAAGGGACGAATAAATTGAAGGCCAGGCTTGAACCGGCCAGAAAGGCACCAGTTAAAAACCAGCCCGATACGGTAAGAAGACCCACGCCGGCAAAGACGGTAGACAACGCCAGGCACAGGGCCAGAAGGGATATGCGCCAATGCTGTTTAATCCAGGGTCCGGCCAACTGCCACCACAATTTCACGCTTATTCCTTGATAATGATTTGTTGATCCTGCAGGTGCCAGACCTGACCAATCTGCTGCGCCATTTCTTCATCGTGGGTTGCCACCAGCAGGGCACGACCCCGGGAAAAACGTAAAATGGCGCGAATAACCGCGTCACGGGTTTGCCCGTCGAGATAGGCGGTGGGTTCATCTAGCATAATTAATGCCGGATCGGTTAAAAACAGCCTGGACAGCGCCAGTCGATGTGCCTGTCCGCCAGACACGCCATGCCCGCGCGTACCCAGTACGGTATCCAATCCTTGAGCCAGGCCGGATACAAAATCGGCCGCCTGCGCCTGCTCCAGGGCAGACCATAGCTGCGCTTCGGTGGCCTGGGGGTTGACGGCCAATAAAAATTGCCGGATGCTTCCCAGGCTGATAAAAGGTTGCTGCCCAATCAATACGTATTCGTTTTCGGCAAAATAATGCACCAGTTGCCCGCTGGCATAGGGTCGCAGGCCGGCCAGGGTTTCAAGCAGGGAGGTTTTGCCAATGCCGCTTTCGCCCATTAAGGCGATTGGCCGGTCTGCCTGGATAGTAAAGCTGGCAGGCAATAAAATATCCCGTCCTTGCGGGGTTTGCAGGGCAAACTGGTTTGCCTGCAATACGACCCCGTTGGTGCCGCGTGCCTGACGCTGGATAATAGGTGACTTAGTGATGGCCGGCAGGGTCGTGTCGTGATGGGTGGGCAGTTGTTGGTACAACTGGTGCAAGCCTTGAGCGGCTGCCTTGGCGGTTGCCCGGTCATGGTAGCTGGCTGCCATCTGGCGCAGCGGTATATATACTTCGGGAGCCAGCAATAGGCAGAACAGACCCTGTTGCAGGGTATTACCTGAAAAACCGGCACCCAGCATGCCCAAATAACTTAAGCCGATATAAATGGCCACGCCAGCCACGCCCAAGGCGGCAAACAGTTCAAGGACCGCCGAGGAAAGGAAAGCAATACGCAATACTTTCATGGTGGTGGCGCTTAAGCTTTTGCTGGCTGAATGCACGGCATTGACTTCGTCCTGGGTGCGTCCCATTAAAGCCAGGGTGAATAGCCCTCGAATCCGGTCTGCAAAAATTCCCGACAGGCGGCTTAACAGCTGCTGGTGTTTTTGGTTGGCGGCTTCGGCGCGCATGCCAATTAATGCCATAAACAAGGGGATCAGGGGAGCACTGAATAAAAACAGCAGCGTCACGATCCAGTCTATGGGAAGAATCACGATGGCGAATGCCAAAGGCAAAAATACCGCGGAAATGGTGGCGGGTAAAAAACGCTGTAAATAGCCATCGAGAGCCTGTACCTGGTCGAGGATGGCGGTGGTTAAGGCTCCGGCTGGTGTTTGTTTGCTCCAGGCAGGGCCCCTGGCCAGCAATTGCGCAAAAAATTGTTGGCGCAACTGTTGCTTGATTTGTTCGGAAGCCCGGGAAGCGGCCATTTCGCCGGACCAGGTAATAAAGGCCCGCAAGGCAATGAGCAGGGCAATAAGCAACATTGGCCCCCATAATTGATAGGGGGCAACTGATAAACGAATGGCCTGGTCCAGGGTTTTTGCCAGTACCCAGGCCTGAAATACCAGGACTCCCCCTGCAATAAGCGGAGCACCGATGGCCCATATCATGCCAAGCGGTGCCATTTTCCAGAGACTTAATAACCAGCGGTTCTGTATGGCGGCTTCTGTTTTAGAGGGAGTTTCCGGTGACATCGTTAATTTAATACTGTTTTGTTTCTGGGGCTTTAGTGTTTTTTTCTATTGTACGCAACTCGTACCACATTGCGTTCAGGATAGAAAAAGCACACGCCAGGCCTAAACCTAAAATCCAGGAAAAATACCACATATCAGTAACTCCTTAGTAAGCATGAGGGGCATCGTTAACCGTTTCAGGGGTAACTTTGCCTCGCATGACGCGAAATACCCAAGAGGTATAAACAATGATTAATGGCAGGAAGATGATGGTTACCAACAGCATAACCCATAAAGTCATATGACTTGCCGAGGCATCGTAAATGGTTAAGCTGGACGATGGGTCTAGGGATGAAGGCAACAGGAATGGGTAGGTGGAAAAGCCAAAAGTAAAGATAATGGCTGCAATGCTTAATGAAGACATTAGCACAGACAGCAATGGCTTTTTTTTCACCAGCAACATGGCCAATAGCGTAACGGCAATGCCTGCCGCTGGCGTAATCCAGGCCAAAGGCGTGACGCTGTAAATACCCATCCAGGCGCCTGCTTCAACGCTAACAGATTTGCCGCCTGCCAATGGGTTGGACACATCATTGCTTGCCAGCAGGCTTGCATCCATGGTGTAGCCAGGAACGCCGCTGGCAACCCAAACACCACCAATCACAAACAGGGCGATTACCGCAATACCAGACCAGACCGCCCAGCGTTGTGCCGCCTGTGCGATACCGGCTTCTGTTTTCCAGCTTAATACGGTTGTGCCTTGCAACAGCAGCATGGCAATGCTAAGCAAGCCGCACAGAAGGGCAAACGGTTGGAACAGCCCAAAAAAGCTGCCTTCATAAATGGGGCGCAACGTGTCAGGATCGAAACGGAAAGGAACGCCCAGGATGACATTGCCAATGGCGACGCCAAATACCAAAGCCGCGACCAGACCGCTTAAACACCAGGTAATATCCCAGTTTTTACGCCATCTTTCTGATTCGAGTTTACTGCGGTATTTAATGGCAACCGGACGCAGGATGAGTGCGGCCAGCAACAGCATCATGGCCAGATAAAAACCCGAGAAGGACATGGCATAGAGCAGGGGCCAAGCCGCAAAAACAACCCCGCCGGCGGTGATCAGCCAGACCTGGTTGCCCTCCCAGGTTGGGCCGATGACATTATAAAGAACACGGCGTTCGGCATCGGTTTTGGTCACCAGGGGCAACAGCATGGCCACCCCAAGGTCGGCCCCGTCCATGATGGCAAACGCGATTAACAGTACACCCAAGAGCAGCCACCAGATGTGGCGCATGGTGTCATAATCAAGCAGAATGATCGATTCCATTGTCCAACTCCTTATTTTGCAGTAATTGCACTGGCAGCAAAATCATTTGCGTCAGGCTTGTTGTCTTCGTCAGGTCCCTGGTTAACCGTGTGCCACATCATTTTGGTGCCCAGTACCGCCAATGTGCTGTAAATAACAAAGAAGATAAGCATGCTGATGATCAGGTCGGTAACGCTGAGCCCGGATGCGGCATAAAAAGTGGGCAATACTCCTTCAATAATCCAGGGCTGGCGACCAAACTCGGCCACGAACCAGCCACATTCAACGGCAATCAAGGGTAATGGAACCGTGAAGACCGCCAGTTTCAGAAAGCGTGGTGATTGGGCAATGCGGTCTTTGGTGGACAGATAAAATGCGGTAATAAAGAAAGCAATAAAGTAAAAGCCCAAGGCAACCATGATGCGGAATGTCCAGAATAGCGGAGCAACCTGCGGGACGGTATCCCATGCAGCCTGGTCAATTTGCCCTGGCGTGGCTGTGTCAAGATCTTCTACATAGCGTTTGAGCAACAGGGCATAGCCCAGATCTTTCCAGTTAGCGTTAAAAACGGCCTGTGCCTGTGCATCTTCCTTGTTGGCGCGCAGTATCTGCAAGGCGTTATAGGCGTCAACACCATGCCCGATGCGAACCTTGGCCCTGTCAACCAGTTCATTGATGCCTAACAAGGGGGTGGTTAGTGAACGGGTGCCAATAATACCCATAGCCCATGGAATTTCTAATGCAAACTCATTGCGCCGTTCTTCCTGGTTGGGCAGGGCAATCAGGTTGAAATTGGCAGGAGCCGGCTCTGTTTCCCACATGGATTCCATGGCGGCCAGTTTCATTTGCTGATGCTCGGTGCTTAAATAACCGCTTTCATCACCTAACACCACGACCGACAATGCGCCTGCCAGCCCGAAGCTGGAGGCAATAACCATGGAGCGGCGGGCCAGTTCAATATGACGGCCACGTAACACATACCAGGCACTGACACCTAAAACGAAAACGGATGCCAATACATAGCCTGAACTGACGGTATGCACAAATTTTGCCTGGGCTACCGGATTAAGCACGACTTCGGCGAAATCGGTCATTTCCATGCGCATGGTTTGCGGGTTAAAGTAGGCACCCACCGGGTTTTGCATCCAGCCATTGGCGATTAAAATCCACAAGGCCGAAAAGTTGGCGCCAATCGCCACCAGCCAGGTAACAATTAAATGGGCAACTTTGGACAAACGGTCCCAGCCAAAGAAGAACAAACCGATAAAGGTGGCTTCCATAAAAAACGCCATAAGACCTTCAATGGCCAATGGCGCTCCAAAAATATCACCCACATAATGACTGTAGTAGGACCAGTTCATACCGAACTGGAACTCCATGACCACACCGGTTGCAACCCCAAGGGCAAAGTTGATGCCAAAAAGTTTACCCCAGAACATGGTCATGCGACGCCAGATGTCTTTGCCTGTCATGACATAGACGCTTTCCATGATAGCCAGCAAAAAAGCAAAGCCCAATGTTAATGGTACGAAAATAAAGTGAAACATGGCTGTCAGCGCAAATTGCAAGCGTGACAGGGTGACGACATCTAGATCTATCATGTTGATTCTCCAGAGTAAGGGGGAAGTTTACGGTGTCAGGCGTATTCAAGAAGACTAACGCTTTGTAAGCTTGGCGACAATGTATAGAATTGGATTATAACTTACTTTTGGTAATGAATTATAAGAAATACATCAATAAGTTTATATGTTTAAATTAGGTGATATTAAAAAATACGAATCAATATGCTAGCAAAACATTATTAATAATATGTGTCGCTATGTTGGGGTTTTGCCATGAACCGGAAAAGACAATGACCCCGGGGTGGGGTCATTAAAGGCTAACAATGGTTTGTTACTGAACGTGGCTCAGGACTTTCAGGGCAGGAGCTGCTCGCCTTCAAACAGGTCTGAGAGTTTTTCGCGCTGGCGAATAATATGGAAATGCTCACCATCTACCATGACTTCTGCCGCCCGCGGACGGGTGTTGTATTGGCTTGACATGACAAAACCATAGGCGCCCGCAGATTCAAGGGCCAGAATGTCATCCTGTTCCAAAGCAATGCTGCGTTGTTTGGCCAGCCAGTCGGCGCTTTCACAAACAGGACCCACGATATCATAGGTTTCAGGCGTTTGCGCTCGTGGCCTGACGGCCAGCAGTCCATGGTAGGCATCATAAAGTGCGGGGCGCATCAGGTCGGTCATGGCGGCATCAATAATGGCAAAATTGCGGGCTTCTGCATGCTTGAGGTACTGGACCCGCGTGAGCAGCACACCCGCATTGCCAACAAGGGAACGGCCCGGTTCAAGAACCAGCTGCAAGTGGTCATAGCCACGTTGGGCCAGTTTTTCGTAAACCGGCTCAAGCAATTCTTTGGGATCTAGCGGGATTTCATCGGTGTAGCGGATGCCCAGGCCGCCGCCAATATCCAGATGTTCTACCTGGATGCCCTGCAGGCCAAGCATGTCAAGCAGGTTCAGTGTTTTGTCCAGGGCGTCAAGATAGGGGCTGACTTCGGTAATTTGTGAACCGATATGGCTGTCGACGCCCACGATTTTGATGCCCGGCAGGGTATTGGCTTTTTGGTAAGCCGCGGGCGCAGCACCAATTTCGATCCCGAATTTGTTTTCTTTCATGCCGGTTGAAATATAGGGGTGTGTTTTGGCATCGACATCGGGGTTCACGCGTAAAGAAACCGGTGCGGTTTTGCCCAGTCGCGTAGCCACTTCAGAGATGCGTTCAAGCTCTGCCACCGACTCTACGTTGAAGCACTTGATGCCGGCCTCAAGAGCCGCTTCAATTTCCCAGTCCTGTTTGCCAACACCCGAAAAAACGACCTTGGCGGCTTGTCCGCCCGCTTTCAGGACGCGGGCCAGTTCGCCACCCGAAACAATATCAAATCCGCTGCCCAGTTTTGCGAATTCGTTCAGGACAGCCAGATTTGAATTGGCCTTCATGCCATAACAAACCAGGGTGTTTCGGCTGCCAATGGCGTTTTGATAGGATTGCCAGGCTGCCTTGAGTGCGGCCCTGGAATAAACATACAGGGGCGTGCCCAGTTCCCGGGCCAGGATTTCCAGGCAAACGCCTTCAGCGTGCAGGGTGTTGTTTTGGTAATGAAAGAAGGGTGAGCCTGCGGGAGTGGGTAGGGGTTGGGATTGTGTGGTCATTGCAAATTGATAATCAGAATTAACGGTGTATGAAAAAACGGGATTATTATTCAGGGAGACGGGTTTTTGGGTCCTGCTCCCGGGCACGGGTCTGTTCCTTTTCTTGCCGGGCCGCTGCTTTGGCGGCTTCCTTGCGTGCCTTTATCCTTTGTTCGCGTGCTTCTATTTGCTGTAATTGTTCTTGGGTAGGATAATATAGGGGTGCCTTGTATCCGCAGGCGGAAAGACCCAAACTTAAGCCAAGCAGGGATGCAATTGAAAGACTGCGGTGTATTTTTGTAAACGCAGGCAATTTACTACTCCAAAAAATTTTTTATAGAATTGATATTATGACTGAATCAGAATTTCTTGCACGTGCAGACGATATTTTAGACAAGATTCAGGCCCAGGCTGATGGCTGGTTCGAACATCTGGATATTGATGTTGATGCGAACCGCAGTGGCCAGGTGCTTACTCTTGTGTTTGACAGTACCCGGCATGTGGTCATCAATAGCCAGGCCCCTTTGCAGGAAATGTGGGTGGCTGCGCCCAGCGGTGCATTCCATTACCGCTTTGATGGCCAGGTGTGGCAAGACACCCGTGGCGGTCTGGAACTGGCAGCCAATGTTGCCGCCCTGTGTTCTGAAATTGCCGGTCAGCCGTTAACCGTTACCCTGTAAGCCTGGTCAAGGTCGTGAAGGGATGGCAGTAAAAACGTCCTTGATGCGGGTGCAGTGGTTTTCCAGAGTCACCGTGCGGTAAGAATGACAAAAAAACGCTCATTTCATATTTTGAAAATGAGCGTTTTTTATGTGTTGCTAGAAGCGGATGGGAGGGCCACCCAAGGGGTTGAAGGATTCGATCAGCTTGCCAATCGCATCGCCACTACCCTGTGCTGCCGGTTTTGCGGCACCTGTCTCTTCAGTGCCAGGGGCATAACCACTGCCGCCTACGCCCAGGTTCGCAATGGCTTGCCCTGCAGGGAACTCGGTATAGTAAAAATTATCGCCAGCCTTGACCAGTCCTTGTGGCAAGGGGCCTTGTTTGGTAACCGGTATGGAAGGCAACACACTGGCCATGTAATCAAGCCAGATGGGCATGGCCGCGCCACCGCCCGTTTCGCGGTCACCCAGGGAACGGGGTTGATCGAAACCAAGCCAGGCAACCCCCACCATTTTTGGTGTATAGCCGGCAAACCAGGCATCGAAGGATTGGTTGGTGGTACCGGTTTTACCGCCAATATCCGGGCGTTTGAGCGTTGCCTGGGTTCTGGCTGCCGTACCGTTACGGGCGACCCCTCGCAGCAGGTCATCCATGATGTAGGCCGTACGCGGGTCAATCGCGCGATTGGCCTCATCTCCGGCCTTGAGCGGCTGGGACTTCATGAGGACCGTGCCATTGGGATCGGTCACGTAATTGATAATGTAAGGATTCACGCGATAACCGCCGTTGGCAAATACGGCATAGGCGCTGGCCATTTGCAAGGGCGTTACGCTGCCGGCACCCAGTGCCATGGTCAGATAGGCGCCTTTGGGGGGGTGTCGGGCGGGATCAAAGCCAAAACGCTCGATGAATTCCGTTGCAAAATCGGGGCCTACTGCCTCGAGGATACGAATGGAAATCATGTTTTTGGATTTGTACAGACCTTGGCGCAAGGTTAGGCTAGGGGAGTAGCTGTTTCCGTAGTTTTTGGGTGTCCATGGCTTGCTGCCGGTTTTGGCTGCACTCAGGTAAAACGGCTGGTCTGAAATGTTGGTTTCAGGGGTTAAGCCTCGTTCAAGGCCTGCCGCATAAATAAACGGCTTGAAAGTGGAGCCGGGCTGACGCCATGCCTGGGTAACCCGGTTGAAGTCGCCACGGTTGAAATCAAATCCGCCAATCATGGATTTGATGGCGCCGTTTGTGGGGTCAAGGGCGACAAAGGCGCCTTCAACTTCGGGCATATTGATGATAGTCCAGCTGTCTTTTATTTTTTGCAGGTAAATGACTGAACCGCGCATGATATGCCGTTTGGCGGTGGGCTTGGCAGCCAAAGCCCGTTTCGCATTGTTAAGGGAGGTGCCGGTCAGCTCGATGGGATGGCCGGCATCGCGAATGGCAACCACTTTGGTGGGGCTGGCTGAGAGCACCAGGTAAGTATGCAGGTTATTGCTGTCAGGGTAGTCGTTTTTGACTTTATCCAGGAAATCTTCCATTTTTTCCTGGTTCTGTTCAAGACCTGCCGGTAACTCAAGCTGGGCAGCCGGGCCAGGATAAGGTTTGCGACGGGTGTAAGTAAGGATTCCGTCACGCACGGCCTTATAGGCGATTTCCTGGTCTTTGGAATTGACGGTGGTATATACATTAAGACCGCGACCGTACACATTATCTTTGTAGATGTTGTACATCAGCTGACGGGCAAGCTCGGAAACATACTGGCCATGAAGGGCAAACTGGGTTTCGGGTGCGTTGTTGTCACGGGATTTGACCTGGATTTTCTCACGCATGGCCTCATCGTATTGTGCCTGGGTGATGTAGTTCAGTTTCAGCATGCGACCCAATACGTAGTGTTGGCGTTCGATGGCACGCTTCAGGTTTGTTTTGGGATTGAAGCGCGATGGCGCCTTGGGAACACCCGCCAGGATGGCGGCCTGTGCAATGCTGACTTTAGACAGGGGAACACCAAAATAAGTCCGGGCTGCGGCTGCAAAACCGTAAGCACGATGGCCCAGGTAAATCTGGTTGAGGTAAAGCTCAAGGATCTGGTCTTTGGTGAGGGTGTCTTCTATTTTGTAGGTAAGTAAAAGCTCATAAAATTTGCGAATGAACGATTTCTCGGATGACAGGTAGAAGTTACGGGCCACCTGCATGGTAATGGTACTGGCACCCTGGGCCTTTGCGCCCGAGGTGATGTTGGCCAATACCGCCCGGCCTACGCCCGACCAGTCAACCCCGTTGTGCTTATAGAAATTGTCGTCTTCAGCGGCCAGGACCGCCAGTTTCATGACATCGGGAATCTCATTGAAGCGCATGACGTTGCGTCTTTCTTCACCATATTCGGCCAGCAGGACTTTGTCTTCGGAATAAATGCGCAGCGGGATGCGTGGCCGGTAATCGGTCATGGCCTGAAGATCGGGCAGGTTTGGCCAGGTAAGGCCAATGGCCATGATGACCAGCAAGGCGCCACAAAGCCCGATGCCTGCGCAAAATACGATGGATTTCATGATAAACCGTCCCAGCCATGAGCCGGAAGACGATTTCTCTTTTTTGGGTGCGGTAGTTTTACTCATTACACGGGATTTTAAAGCTTTGTGGGCAGAATTTCCTGAAAAACTCACGGGTTTCTGTAACTGAATTGTGCAGTTTAGCGCTCCTTACTTAGGTTGCAAGTGATAATATGCAAAACTGTGCAAAATAAGTCTCAAATTACCGACATTTTTAAATATATGAGTGAAATAATACATGATACTGCCCCCGTCGGGTTGTCTGCCAGGCAGCCGGTATTTTTGGTGGGCATGATGGGGGCAGGTAAAACAACCATAGGGCGAGCCCTGGCCCGCGCCATGAATCGGGATTTTCTGGATCTGGATCATGAGATTGTCGGGCGGTGTGGGGTTAGCATACCTGTCATTTTCGACATTGAAGGAGAGGAAGGGTTCCGTAACAGGGAGAGTATGGTGCTTGAAGAGGTCGCACAGATTGACGGTATTGTGTTGGCCACGGGAGGGGGGGCCGTGTTAAGGGAAGCAAACAGGGCCATTTTACGGCGTCGGGGAATCGTGATTTACCTGAAGGCCAGTGCCGATGAGCTTTATCGGCGGGTGGCCAAAGACCGGAACCGGCCCTTGCTGGCCACGCCCAACCCTAAAGCCAGGATTGCCGAATTGTTGGCACAGCGCGAATCCCTGTATGAAAGCGTTGCCGACCTGACGATAGAAACCGGTTCAGGTTCCATTCCTTCGGTGGTAAAAACCATTCATAATTTGTTGCAAAAAAATCAGGAGTAAAGCATGAGTATTGTTAAGGTCAAAACAGAAGGGGGCGCTTATTCCATTCATATTGCCCCCAATTTATTGCAACAGGTGGGCACTTCCATTCCTCCTGACGCCACCTCGGTGGTTCTGATCAGCAATCCGACTGTATTTGGGTTATACGGAAAAACCGTTTTGCAGTCACTGGAAGCCAGCGGGAAGAAAATCAGCGTCTTCGAGGTGCCTGACGGTGAAGCCTACAAGACCCTCGAAACCCTTAATAGTATCTATACCTTTTTGCTGGAGCAGCACCTGGATCGCCGTGCCGTTATTGTGGCGCTGGGCGGTGGCGTCATTGGGGACATGTGCGGTTTTGCCGCGGCAACCTACATGCGGGGCATCCGTTTCATTCAGGTGCCCACCACCTTGCTGGCACAGGTGGATTCTTCGGTGGGCGGCAAGACCGCCGTCAATCATCCCATGGGCAAGAACATGATTGGCGCGTTTTACCAACCGATTGCCGTTGATATCGATACCACCGTGCTAGGCACGTTGCCCGAACGTGAAATTGCAGCGGGCCTGGCAGAAGTCATCAAGTATGGCCTCATCCTGGATGCCGGTTTTTTTGACTGGTGTGAACAAAACGTGGCCAGCCTGAAGGCTCTGGAGCCCGAAGCCATCGGTTATGCGGTTCAGCGCTCCTGCGAACTCAAGGCCTATGTGGTTTCGGAAGACGAAAAGGAAACCGGCATGCGTGCCATCCTGAACCTGGGACATACGTTTGGCCATGCCATAGAAGCCGGCCTTGGCTTTGGTACCTGGCTGCACGGGGAAGCCGTGGGTTGTGGCATGGTGCAGGCAGCTGAACTGTCGGCCAGGGTTTGCGGTTTTCCCCAGGCAGACGTTGAAAGGGTCAGGGCACTGGTGGCAGCCATTGGCTGTCCGGTTACCGCGCCCGATCTGGGAGCAGACAAATGGATCGAACTGATGCAAATCGATAAAAAGGCGGAAGGGGGCAAAATCAAATTCATTGTCATGCCAGGCATCGGTCAGGCGAAAAGCCAGACGGTTCCACGGGAAGACTTGATGCTGGTTTTGAAGAAAACAACACAGAAAGGGTAAATGACCATGACAACGCTGGCAACTTATGCAACCAAACCCGAAGATACCCGCGGCAGAATTCACCCGGAAATCGAAGATCCTGGCCGCAATCCGTTCCAGCGTGACAGAGACCGGATTATTCACAGTTCCGCTTTTCGGCGGCTGGAATATAAAACCCAGGTATTTGTCAATCATGAAGGTGATTTGTTCCGGACCCGTCTTACCCATAGTCTTGAGGTGGCCCAGATTGCGAGGGCGCTTGCAAGGACATTACGCCTGAATGAGGATTTGGTGGAGGCCATTGCCCTGGCCCATGATTTGGGGCATACCCCTTTTGGACATGCCGGACAGGATGCCCTGAATGCCTGCATGCGCGAAAAAATACCGCAGGCGGGCGGTTTTGAACATAATCTGCAAAGCTTGCGGGTGGTGGATGAGCTTGAAGAACGTTATGCTTCCTTTAACGGATTGAACCTGAGTTTTGAAACACGGGAAGGCATTCTCAAGCATTGTTCCCTTTCCCATGCCCACAGCCTTGGAGAGGTTGCCAGGCGTTTTATTGACCGGAAACAACCCGGCCTTGAAGCACAACTGGCCAATCTGGCCGACGAAATCGCATATAACAACCATGATGTTGATGACGGACTTCGATCAGGGTTGATCACGATAGATCAATTGTTATCAGTCCCATTGTTTGCAAGTCATTATCAAAATGTTTGCGATTTATATCAAAATATTTCAGAGAAAAGACTGATTTCAGAAACAATCAGGCGAATAATAAATACATTGATTGTTGATCTTGCACAAAACACCGCGCTTAATATCAAAACTTTTCAGATTGAAACACTAAAAGATGTATATAATGCACCCGTGCTTGTTGCATTTTCAGCCCCTGTCAGGAAGCAGGCCAATGAGCTTAAACGGTTCCTGATGGAAAATCTTTACCGACATTACAAGGTTATGCGTATGTCAGGAAAGGCAAAGCGTATAATCTTTGATTTATATAGTGCTTTTCTGGAAGATCCACGCCTGTTACCAAAAGATTACCGTGCAGATGATGAGCTTGGGCAGGCTCGTTCGATTGCTGATTATATTGCAGGTATGACAGATCGATATGCAATTAAAGAGCATAAAAGATTGTTTTTAATTTAATAGTTTTATTTTAATAAAATTTGTTTTGGTAAAAATAAAATTAAAAACAATCCCAAGATACTTGGTTTACAATTGGAAACGAAGTGATTGTTATTAATTTTAAAACACCAAAACTATGCAAGCTAATGATGATTTTTCATTGTCCCATATATTAATTATTGACAATGAAATACATGGACGTAATGCACTGATGAATATTCTGCGGGAAAAAAACTGCCGTATCAGTCATGCTTTTGATGGCTTACAGGGATACGAGCGGGCAGTGGCGAATCGTCCCGACCTGATTCTTTCAAACATACAACTGCCCAAACTGAATGGCGTCACGCTTTGCCGTCGCCTGAAAGCCAATCCCTTCACCAACGACATCCCCATGATTTTTTACGGACAGGAAGAAAACCCGGAAAATCGCCTGGAAGCCTTTCGTAGCGGTGCCGTTGATTACATTCCCAATGATTGTTCAGACTTCGAGGTGATAGCCCGTATTACCGTGCATTTGTCTTTGGCCAGTAAAAAACGCCTGATTCAATCCATGGGCCTGGGCCAGAACCAGGACATGAATTCATTTCCCACTTTTTCGCCTCGGCCTGCTTCCTGCCAGGAAACCCTGGATGATGCCCTGGTGGTATCCATTGTGCAAAAATATGTCCAGGAACATCTTAACGAACCGCTTTCAATCAGCCATTTGGCTGAAGTGGCCGGAATGCACGAAAAGCGTTTAACCAAGGCCTTCCATGACCATCTCAATATCAGCGTTTTTGAATTTGTTCGTGATACCCGCATGCACGAGGCAAAACGGTTGTTATTGGAAACCTCCTTGCGTACACTCACCATTGCCGCAGAAATCGGTTATTCAAGCTCGGCCAATTTCTCAACGGCATTCCAGCAGTTTTATGGGGTTTCCCCCTCTGTGTTCAGAAAAAACAAGGGTAATGTTGATGAAGCCAGACAGTCTGAACACGCCTGATTTTGAAAATAATGTGCGTTAACGGTTTGTTGACCGCTTTTTTGGTGCCTGTGGTGGTCGCCATGCATTTTTTCCTGTTCTAAACAGGCGTACTATAAGCTGCCGGCGGGTATTGTGCCAAGGCTGGCCAATGGCATCACGCTCTGTTTCAATGGCTGTCCGGTTGGTGGGTTCGGAAAAAATGGCATCAATCGTGGTATTGCGGGCAATTTGTGTCAGCCAGGTAGAGAACTTGGCTTCGGGGCGCCAATCGGGCAATGCCTGTCATGCCTTGATGAATACATCCTGGGTCAGGTCGGTTGCTTCATCGGCAGAACCGCATAAATAGGTAATAAAACCAAAGATGCGGTTCTGGTGCGAACGTACCAGACTGGAGAAGGCAACCGGGTCACCGGCTTGTGCACGGGTAACCAGCTGTTCTTCCGCTACTGATGAATGAGTGTCCGCCATGGCTGTGGGCGCTGTCTGCCGCCATGGCCGGTGAAAGAGAGGCTGTACCCAGGACAAGGGCATAGGTGATGTTGCGGGCAAGACGGGAAAAATTTGATGGTTTCATAATGATAACTCCGAACAGGTAAGGGATTTGGGCAATCGGTAAATGGCAGGTCTGGCGTGGCCATTTGCCTGACGGCATGATGGGTGCCGTCTTGCTGTATTAAACGAACGGGGGGCGCAAATGTTCCCGAATAATGCCGGGATTGAATTTGTCTTGATCTGGATCAATATGATTTTCCCTGATGGCAGGACATGAATGCCCGATGCTAGAATCAGGCCAATAATTATCCAGAATCAGGAGACAGGGTGCTAATCCAGAAGCCAGCGTATGGGCAAACCTATCAGGAATTCAAATGGGATATCCCGAAAAATTACAATATCGGGGTGGATGTATGCGATAAATGGGCCGATGGCAGTGGTCGCCTGGCGCTGATCCATGAAAAATCGCCCACCGATATCAGTCGTTATACCTTTGACCAGCTTAAGCAATACTCTAACCAGTTTGCCCGCGTGCTGCAAAAAGCAGGCGTAGGCAAGGGTGACCGGGTGGCAGCCCATGAGTATCCGCGCCAGATTCACTTTGTGCGTGAATTGCCCATGACCACCACTGGCAAAATCATTCGCCGGGAATTACGCCAGCAACGGTTTTAAATAACGGCCTGTATGGCTTTGGGGGTGGTTGGCAATATCCTGTGGCGTCCCTTCGGCCACAATGGTGCCGCCACCCTGGCCGCCTTCGGGGCCCATGTCCACCACCCAGTCGGCAGCCTTGATCACATCCAGGTTGTGCTCGATCACCACCACGGTATTGCCGGCCTCCACCAGCTGGTTAATCACTTTCAGCAAAAGGGCAATGTCGGCAAAGTGCAGGCCGGTGGTGGGTTCATCCAGCACATACATGGTCTTGCCGGTACTGCGTTTGGACAGTTCCAGCGACAGCTTGATGCGTTGCGCCTCGCCACCGGAAAGGGTGGTGGCGCTTTGCCCCAGGCGGATATAGCTTAGGCCCACATCCATCAAGGTTTGCAGCTTGCGGGCCACCAGGGGCACGGCACTGAAGTATTCAAGGGCCTGTTCCACGGTCAGGTCCAGCACATCGCTGATGGTGCGGCCACGGTAGCGGATTTCCAGTGTTTCCCGGTTGTAGCGTTTGCCCTGACAGGTGTCGCAGGGCACGTACATGTCGGGCAGGAAATGCATTTCCACCTTGATCACGCCATCGCCCTGGCAGGTTTCACAGCGACCGCCCTTGACGTTAAAGGAAAAACGTCCCGGATCATAGCCACGGGCACGGGCTTCGGGGGTGCCGGCAAACAATTCGCGAATGGGGGTGAACAGGCCGGTATAGGTGGCCGGATTGCTGCGCGGGGTGCGACCGATCGGGCTTTGGTCCACATTAATGATTTTGTCGAAATGTTCCAGCCCTTCGATATGGGAGTAAGGGGCAGACTCTGACTGGGCACGGTTGAGCTCCCTGGCCATGATGGTGGCCAGGGTATCGTTGATGAGGGTGGACTTGCCCGAACCTGAAACGCCTGAAATACAAACCAGCTTGCCCACCGGAATGCGCAAATTCACCGACTTCAGGTTGTTGCCGGTGCAGCCGTACAGTTTCAGCCAAGGTTGTTCGGCCTCGAGAGGCCGGATTTTGCCGGCATTGATTTTTTGGCGGCCACTTAAGTAAGCGCCGGTCAGTGATTGCGGATCGGCTTCGACCTCTTTGGGCGTGCCTTGGGCAATGACCCTGCCACCGTGTTCTCCGGCACCGGGGCCCATGTCCACGACCCAGTCGGCGGCCCGGATCATGTCTTCGTCATGTTCCACCACAATCACGCTATTGCCCAGGTCACGCAGATGCTGGAGGGTATGGATAAGGCGGTCATTATCGCGCTGGTGCAGGCCAATAGAGGGTTCATCAAGCACATACATGACGCCGGTCAGCCCGGAACCAATCTGGCTGGCCAGGCGGATGCGCTGGGCTTCGCCACCGGAGATGGTGTCGGCGCTGCGGTCCAGGGACAGGTAGTTCAGTCCCACGTCATTCAGGAACTGCAGGCGCGACTGGATTTCCCGCACGATCCGGCTGGCGATTTCCTGCTTGGCGCCACTTAGTTGCAGGGCCTGGAACCATTCCAGACATTCGGACAGCGCCATGGCTTCCACTTCGTAAATACCCAGTCCGCGCTTGGTGCCTTCCCGTATTTCATTGCCAATCAGCACATTCCGGGCATCGGCGCGCAGGCGCGAGCCTTCGCATTCGGGGCAGCTTTGCAGGGTGCGGTATTTGCCCAGCTCTTCGCGAACGGCACTGGAATCGGTCTCCAGCCAGCGTCTTTCCAGGTTGGGAATAATGCCTTCAAAGGCATGGGTCTTGAAGGTGCTGTGTCCTTTGTTGTCCAGGTACAGGAAAGAAATCTCCTCTGTACCGGAACCGTACAGCACGATGTGTTGTATGTTCTCGGGTAGTGATTCAAAGGCTTCATCAATATCGAAACCGTAATGAATCGCCAGACTGTGCAGCAGGGAATGGGTAAAGGCATTGCGCTTGTCCCAGCCCTTGATGGCGCCGCTGGCCAGGCTGAGTTCGGGAAAGGCGACAATTTTCCTGGGATCAAAAACCTGGACATGACCCAGGCCGTCACAGCGTGGACAGGCCCCCACCGGGTTGTTGAAACTGAACAGCCGGGGTTCCAGTTCGGGCAGGCTGTGGTTGCAGACAGGGCAGGCATAGCGGCTGGAAAAAGCGTGTTCGATATTTTCATCAAGGTCCAGCACAATCACCCGGCCATCGGCCAGCTTGAGCGCGGTTTCAATGCTTTCGGCCAGGCGCTGCTTGCTGTCTTCACGCACTTTCAGGCGGTCAATCACCACGTCAATATTGTGCTTCTCGTTTTTGTTCAGGGGCGCAAGCTGTTCAAGCTCGATCATCGTGTCATC
>LFRM01322737.1_pt1 | contig 33004 bp, 30 predicted proteins | sample 618341 | NCBI WGS metagenome assembly LFRM01 (sample SAMN03654438, study PRJNA283298) | anaerobic digester metagenome | isolation source: pool of bioreactors CSTR01a, CSTR02a, and CSTR03a thermophilic anaerobic... | place: Denmark: Kgs. Lyngby | collected 2014-05-21 | reverse complement strand
ATGGTGATTTTCACCATATTTTTTATTTTTTTGATTTACCCACAACAAGTTGACACTATCAATTTCTACTCCCCTTTTGACAATCATTTCAGCTAGTGATAAAATTAATTAAGAGAATTTATAGCAAAAAATGAGGTGAAGTATGAACCGGTTTAAACGAAAAATTAAACTGGATGCAAATGATGTTGATTTTGAATCAAAATTTTCTATCCCTGCAATCATGAGACATTTTCAAGCAGCTGCCAGTGACCATGCGCAAGTGATGGGAATGGACTATTTTACCTTAAAAGCAAAGAGCGATGCTTTTTGGGTTATTACTAAGGTTATGATAAAAATTAATAAACTTCCGAAATGGGGCGAAAAGGTGATATTAAAAACCTGGCCCCTGCTTCCTTCAGCTATTAAATGCAATCGTGATTTTGAAATCTTAAGCCCCAAAAAAGAAGTCTTGGTTAAAGGAACTTCCGAATGGTGCATTCTTGATTATGATACAAGACGCCCCAGAAAGGTTGCTACAACTTGTTATCCCTTGAAAATGAAACATTTAGAAAAAAGGACTTTAGAAGATAGATACGGTCATTTCCTAGCTGAGTCTGTAAATAAAAACTTTGTTTATGAAAGAAAAATCAGGGCAACGGATATTGATCTGAATTATCACACCAACAACACCATCTATAGTAATTTGGTTTTTGATTCTTTTTCTATTTCTGAATTAAAAAAGATGGAGATCTTAAGTTATGAAATTCATTTTTGCTCAGAAACAAAAGAAGGAGATTTAATCAAAATTTATCATACTGTTGATAATGATAAAAACTTAATCACAGGAATTAATAGTAATTCCGGAAAGTTAGTTTTTCAAGCAGCATTGGAATATAAAAACCGGTAATTTGATTTACCGGTTTCTTTATTTATATAAGAAGGTTTCAACAGTTTGTTGAGTAATTTCATCGCCGATATAATAAATCACATCCATAAGTTTAATGGTTTCATCGGGTCCCGGAGAAAGGATCAGTCTTCCGTCCCTTCTGACACCGACTATTGTAGCTTTGGTATTATTCCAAAATCTTAAGTCATTATAACTTTTGTTGAGATGTTTACATCCTTCATTAATATAAATTTCATATGGAATGAAGGGATTAATTGATTCGAATTTCTTTACTTTGTCGACCATATCTTTTATCAAATCCTTCATGTAAAGTTCCTTTTTGGAAATATCATCAAGGAGTGCATAAATATCACGTTCGATTTGGCCAAGAGTTTCAATATTTTGAAATTGCCTTAAAAACTTAAGGGCATTTTCTTTAGATTTAATGATTACGCCGCTACCTTTCATCGACTCGACAACATTCATATCATCGAGAAGGCTGATTGCTCTTCTTGCTGTTTCTGCTGATACTCCATAATTTGTTGCAACCGAGGTGCGGCCATAAATCTTGTCACCGATTTTATATCTTCCTTCTACAATTTTTGAGGCGACATCTACTGCAATTTGTTGGTACACAGGTACTTTCATTTTCATATTTCGTTTAACCCCACATTTATTTATATGTATCAATATTATATCACTAATTTTTTAAAAGGTCAAACTGACAACGTAAGCGTTTTTACAAGTTGGCACCTTGACACTGACTTGCTTTTATAGTAGAATAAGAAAGTGCCAATTCACAAAAAAACAAAAGTTGGCAGTTTGGAGGGATATTGTGAAGAAATTTCTATTAGGTTTTATTTTTGTGTTTATTGTTTTCTTGTCTGGTTGTTCAAAAGATAAAAATATCATTGTTTTTGCGGATGCGGGCTGGGACAGCGTTCAATTTCATAATGCTGTAGCCGGTTTTATTGCCGTTGAAGCTTTCGGTTATTCTGATTATAAAGAAGTCAGAGGTTCGACTCCAATTACCCATGAAGGGTTATTGCAAGGAGAAATTGATGTCCACATGGAAGAATGGAGCGATAATATTCCGAGTTATCAAAAGGATGTGGAGGCAGGATTATTAGTCGACCTCGGTATTAATTTTGATGATAATTATCAGGGTCTCTATGTACCGCGTTATGTAATAGAAGGAGATCCGGAACGTGGCCTTGAAGCTCTTGCTCCCGATTTAAAGACGGTTGAGGATTTAAAAAAATATTATTATCTTTTTATGGAAGATAAAGGTTCCGGAAAAGGAAGAATCTATGGAGCGATTCCCGGTTGGGAAGTAGATCAGATTTTACATAAAAAATATCTCGCTTATGGATTGGATGAATATTATGAATATTTCCGTCCGGGCTCTGATGCCGCTTTAAGTGCTGTGCTTGCAGATGCATATTTAGACGGAGTGCCGATTGTTGGTTATTATTGGGAACCCACATGGTTGCTTGGAAAATATGATTTTGTTTTACTTGAAGATAATCCATATACAAATTTGGAGGATTTTCAGGCAGGTTTAACGGAAATGCCAGCAATGGAAATCAGAATTGCAGTCAGTAATGATTTTTACAACCGCGATCATGATTTTTGTGAATTCTTAAGCAATTATCAAACTACAAGCGAAATGATTTCTGAAGCTCTCGCTTATGCGCAAGAAAATGATGTTGATTTTACAGCAACCGCAAAATGGTTTTTAAATAAATATGACCATTTGCTAGATGAATGGCTTGATGCTGACCGGGCAGAAATGGTCCGAAAGGGTTTGAGTCAAGGTGTTTAAATGGTTATTCGAGTTTCCAATTAAAGCAAATTTTGATAATAGCATTATTGACAATTTTATCAGAACTTGGAAAAACGCCTGGAGAGGATTTTTTGACGCGATTAAGAAATTTTTGAATGAAATGGTTTGGGGAATTCAGGACCTTCTTTCCTATATTCCTTGGTTAGTCTTTTTCATTGTGGTTTTCTTTGTGGGTTTAAAATTAGAAAAGAAACTAAGAAAAGGCATTCTCTATGTTCTTTTACTTGCCTTTGTTGCTTATTTTGGACTCTGGGATTTAATGTTGCTTACACTCGCGATTGTCTTGGCAGCGGTTATCATCTCCTGCCTATTTGGATTTCCGTTAGGAATTTTGGTTTCCAGGAGTGAAAGATTAAATAAAATTGTCAGGCCGATTTTGGATACGATGCAGACTATGCCAATTTTTGTTTACTTGATACCTTCGATAATCTTCTTTGGACTCGGGGAAGCACCGGCGGTTATTGCGACAACAATCTATGCAATCGTGCCTTTAATCAGATTAACCAACCACGGAATCAGAATGGTCAATGAAGAAGTTGTAGAAGCTTCAAGAGCTTTTGGAGCAACCGAATTGCAAACCTTAATTAAAGTTCAGATTCCGCAAGCTTTGCCGACGATTATGACCGGTTTGAATCAAACCTTGATGATGGCAATGTCAATGGTTGTTACAACTTCAATGATCGGTGCCAATGGGCTCGGAATGGAAGTCCTGCTCGGAGTTCAGAGAATGGAACTTGGGCGTGGCTTGATTGCTGGCATAGCCGTTGTAATCTTGGCAATTTTACTGGACAGATTTACTCAAAACCTTGTTAAAAAGGAAGAGGGTGTAATTAATGAGTGAAATTCTGGAAGTAAAGAATGTTACGAAGATTTTCGGTCCAAATAAGAGCGAAGCGCTGAAATTGATGAACAAAGGTTTATCAAAAGATGAGATTTTAAAAGTAACAGGCGCAACAGTAGCTTTAAACAATGTTTCTTTTAAAGTTAAAACAGGAGAAATCTTTGTTATTATCGGACTTTCCGGTTCTGGGAAATCTACAATCGTCAGATGTCTGAATATGTTGCAAGCACCGACATCAGGGGAAGTTTTTTATAACGGAATAAATCTTGCAAAACTAAAAAGGAAGCAAATTCAGGAATTTAGACGAAAGAATACGGCAATGGTCTTTCAGAGTTTCGGCCTGCTTTCGCATCGGAATGTTTTAGCCAATGTTGCTTTCGGTTTGGAAGTCAAAGGCGTTAAGAAAGAAATCCGGGAACAAAAAGCGAAAGAAATGCTTGATTTGGTTGGACTAAATGGCTGGGAAAACTCAAAAATATCAAGCTTATCCGGAGGGATGAAACAAAGAGTCGGTATTGCTCGGGCTTTATGTAATGACCCTGAGCTTCTCTTAATGGATGAACCTTTTTCCGCTCTAGACCCTTTGGTCAGAAGAGAAATGCAATTTGAGTTGCTCTCAATCCAACGGAAATTGGAAAAGACAATAGTTTTTATCACTCATGATATTAATGAAGCTTTTAAATTAGGAGACAGAATCGCCATCATGAAAGACGGCAAAATTATTCAAATTGATACACCTGAAAAAATGATCTCTGCTCCGAATGATGATTATGTTCGTGATTTTATTGATAGTGCCGATAAAACTAAGGTAATGACTGCAAAAAATATCATGATTACTCCTGTAGCTTTACTAAGACCTACAGACCATGGTCGCAGAGCCTTAAAAGTTATGAACGAAAACAATTTTTCAAGTGCGTTTGTTGTTGACGAGAAAATGAATTTTCTTGGGATCATAACCCTTGAAGATGCAATTCAAGCAACAAAGGAAGATATAAATATAGAAAAATATATTTTAAAAGCTGTGGCGAGAACTGCTCTTGATACTCCTGTAAGTGAGCTTGTTCCTTTATTCAATGGTTCTAAATATCCGATTGCGGTCACAAATGAACAAGGGAAGCTAAAAGGTATCGTTTCTAAAGCTGCCGTTCTTTCCGCAATCATTCTTTAAAAGTCGCGTTTAAGCGACTTTTTAAATTTTAAAAAAACCTCAAACTGAGGTTTATAATCTAAGCGCTATTTCTTTATCACATTTAGAGCAATGAGAAGTTTTTAGTAAAACTTTGGTTTGATAATATTTTCTATCCACCAAAAGCATATCGCATTTAGGACAATAAGTATTGGTGTCGGCTTCGGGAAGATTTCCGAGATAGACATAGTTTAAATACTCTTCAGCAATCTCTTTTGCTTTCATTAGTGTTGCTGCAGGGGTTGCGGGGTTGGTTAAAAGATAATTGGGATAATAACGGGACAAATGCAAAGGAATATCTGGGTTAATATCACCAAGAAATTCCGCAATCTCCCTAATTTCTTCCGGTGAATCATTTTCGTTTGTTATGACTAATGTCGTTACTTCCACATGACAAGATTTAACTGCATTTTTTATCGTATTTAATACCGGCTCCAAATCGCTTTTACATAGCTTCCGATAGGTTTCTTGTCTGAAACTTTTTAAATCAATATTTAAAGCATCGAGATAAGGAAGCAGTTTTTCTAATGGTTTTGGGTTCACATAACCATTGGAAACAAGCACGATTGAAGTTTCCGGATTATTTTCTTTGATTAACCTTGCTGTATCATAGACATATTCATACCAGATAAAAGGTTCGTTATAAGTGAAAGCAATGCCGATATTATTCTCAAATTGTTTGATTAATTGGGGAATGCTTTCAGGTTCAAAATATCTGGTTGAAACTTTTTGTTGCGAGATGGTATAGTTCTGACAATATCCACAGCGGAGATTACAGCCATAGGTGCCGATAGAAAGAATGTAAGTCCCGGGTTTATAGTGATAGAGGGGCTTTTTTTCAATTGGGTCTAAAGCAATAGAACTGATTTTACCATAGTTTTCCGCATAAAGCCTTCCTTGATGATTGACCCGCACACGGCAGATTCCGGCTTGACCTGTACTGATCTTACAATAATGCGGACATAAATGGCAATGTACTTTTTCAGTTTTGGAGTTATATTCCCAAAATAAAGCTGTTTTCATTAGGATTTATCACCATGTCTTTCAACGGTGAATTTATAAATTTCATAATTGCTTTGTGGAGGAATACCCGCCTTTTCACAAGCAATCCTTAATTGTTCGCTTGCGGAATTAATTCCTTCTAAGTCGGGAAGAAGCAGTCCTCTTCTGAAACCGGAACTGACAATGACACCGTAAATCTTTGGATTTAGTTCCTCCTTTGTTGCTTTTACCGGGGTTGAAAGAATATCGACGGAAATATCAAGGTCATTAAATTCATGCGGATGCAAAGGATTAAAACGCGGATCTTGAAAAGCTGCGGATACGGCATTATGAATAATCTCTTCCGCAACCGAATCTTTTGTCGGTAAATAAGTACCGATACAACCGCGGAGATAGCCATGTTTTTTTAGTGAGACAAAGACTCCGCCTTTTCGCGAGAATATTTCTTCAGGCAAATCATTCGGTACTTCCATGATTTTTCCAGTTTTCAAAAACTCCGCAATGCTTTCTCGTGCCAGTTTTACATATACATCTTCATTGTCCAGTTTTACTTTATTTTTATTTCTTTCTTCATTTTCAAGAATTTTAAGATAATCCTTGCCGGTATTATGAGGAATAATTTTCATCACACCATAACCGACTCCGAACGGACCTTCATAAGCAAGAAGTTCGCCTTTAAAATCAGCATTAATCGCCCCAAGTAGCATCCGAACGGAACGGAGGCCGCACTCTCCGGCTTCTTCCGAAAAACTTTCATCTAGTTTCATAATTCCTAGAAGATCCCCCTTTTTCAAGTAAGAGGTCAAGGTTTCATCGAATTCTTTTCCCCTTGGTGAGAAAGGATAGGGGCCGTCTTTTGTCAGGCGATGAGAAAGGTCACCGCTTGCAATGATTACTGCTTTTCGGTTTAAAGACTTAAGCGCATCTTTTATTAATTTTCCAAACCGGAACAAATCAATATCCGGAAGTAAACCATAAGTAAGATGAACGATTTTATAAGTTTGATAGGCTTTTTCGATAAAATAAAGCGGAATCATCGCCCCATGATCAAGTTCTAAAACACGATTATAGGCTTGAATGGTTTTTGGATCAAGTTTAACGAGTGGGATTCCTTCCGCTTTCGCAAGCCCTGCAATTTTATCGACAACTTCCAAATCAATTTCCTTTTTGATGGCAACATTGGGAGCGCCGAAACGATATAAACTGCCGGCAATATTAAGATCATAAGAGACAGAAATTGCATCCCTGAACATTAAACCATGGGGAGTAATGATCACAATTGTCTCCGGAGCTTTTTCTTTTATATCCGCAGCAATTTTCTCGCAAGCAACTATGGTTTTTTTGATTTTCTTTTCCTCGCCTTTCCCGACATCAGGAATGATGATTGGAGGATGTGGCATTAGATAATATCCCATTAAAAATGTCATAACATCACCTTCTTATCAAATCTTTTTTTCATTATAACACTCTTGATAGAAAATGTATAGAATATTTTGTCGGTAGAATTTGAGTGGATATCTTTAATTGTTTGTATATTTATGGTAAAATGAAAACGGAAAATAAATAAAGGAGAGTTAATATGATTAGGGTAATAAGAAGCTTTCGGCGTAATAACACTTTTTGGATGGAAACAAAAGCTTTGGAATTTAAGAATGATTTTTATTCCGGTAATAAATTGATTGTTGTTAATAGTAAAAAGACCTATCAAACACATATGGGATTCGGAGGCGCTTTTACCGAAGCCGCCGCAGTTACATTCGCCAGTGCACCGGAAAAAGTACAAGACGAAATCATTGCTGCTTATTTTTCAGAACAAGGTTTAAAATATAATCTAGGGCGCACGACAATCCATTCGACTGATTTTTCAGAAAGCAGCAGAACTTATATAAAGGATAATGACGAGACACTTGTAAGTTTTTCGCTTTCGGAAGACGATAAGGCAATCGTTCCATTTATCAAACGCGCAATAGCTAAAGCGAATGATTTATGGCTTCTCGCATCTCCCTGGAGTCCGCCGGCATTTATGAAAACTAATCAAGATCTTTATTACGGAGGCAGGCTTAAAAAAGAATATTATCCATTATGGGCAAAGTATTTTGTAAAGTATATCAAAGCAATGGCTGAGCGCGGAATAAAAATCTCTGCCGTGAGCATTCAAAATGAACCCGCAGCAACCCAGGTTTGGGAATCATGCCTTTACAGTGCTGAGGAAGAGAAGGAATTTGCTAAGGTTTTATACAATACTCTTTGCGATGCGGGACTTGATGTGAAAATCTTGATATGGGATCATAACAGAGATATTATTGTTGAAAGGGCGCATACTGTCTTAAGAGAAATCCCGGATTATATTTGGGGTGTGGCTTATCACTGGTATGTGAGCGAAGATTCGGAAAACCTTAATCTAATTCATGAACTTTATCCAAACCACCACCTCCTTTTTACAGAAGGATGTGTCGAATATTCGGTGTTTGGAAAAGATGATCACTGGAAAAATGCAGAGTTTTACGGAAGAAATATTATTAAAGATTCTTTAAATTACTCGGAAGGTTTCATAGATTGGAATTTGCTGTTGAATGAAGAAGGTGGACCGAACCATGTTGGCAACTATTGCGAAGCGCCGATTTTCTATGACCGTCAAAAACAAACTTTAATATATAATCCTTCTTATTATTACATCGGTCACTTCTCTAGGTATATTAAACCCGGCGCAAAAAGAATCCAGCTTAATCAAACAGTCGATCCTCAAGTTTATTCCACAGCTTATAAAAATCCCGATGGTAATCTCATTGTTGTTATTCAAAATGAAGGCTATATAAAAGACTTTACTCTTATCGTTGACGGAAACTCAGTTAATCTCAGTCTCCCCGACAGATCAATTACCACCTATATAATTGAATAAATACCAAAAAAGGAATTAGCATTGCACTAATTCCTTTTATTATTGCAATCTATTTGTGTTGTTACAAAATAACAATTATTATAATTTAAGACATACCATATATTTTTTACTTTCTTCGTTTCTAAACCGCCCGATTTTACTTTAAATAAACTAAAAACAAATGAAATGATTTTTTTCATACTTATCCTCCTTTTTCAATTTTGATTGTTTGTCCATTCTAAATGATTATATGCAAAAATTTTAATTTTATTTATAAAAAATTTGAAAATTTTTTTAAATAATTAAATAGTAAATTTATTCCACCTTTAAATATTGGTTTATGAAGGAAAATATTATTGTAATTTATGAAAATTAAAGGAGGAATTAATTTGATTTTATTATGGATAGTATTTGGTGGTTTTACAGGTTGGATTGCCAGTATGATCACAAAAAACAATGCGCGCATGGGCATTTTCGCAAACATCGTCGTCGGTTTGGTTGGAACATTGCTTGGTGTTTGGATTGCCTCTATGATTGGTATTGGTAGCTTTAGAACATTTTCTCTCGGTGGATTTTTAATTGCTCTTTTTGGTTCAGTTGTATTACTTACATTAATTAATTTAATCAGAGGGCGATTCTAGAATTCTTTATATTTTTGCTGACTTTTTGGAAAAACATGCTATAATTAAGTATCTACCGATAGAGTTTTAAAGGAGGATTAATTATGTATCGCTGGGATTTAAGTCCCCTATATCCGGATTTTAAGGATGCTTCCTTTCAAGAGGATTGTAAAAAGGTTTTTGAATTAACGGAAGCTTTGGTTTCATATTTTGAAAATAAGGAAGCAAAAGAGAACCAAGTTGAGTACTTGGAGAATTTATTGAAAAAGCAAGAAGAAATTAGTGCTTTAACTTCAAGAATTTTTGGTTTTATTCGTTTGAATTTGTCAGCAGATACGCAAAATAGCGAAGCAAAACAGGAACTTGTTAAAATGCAAGCTTTGTCAGCAAAATTTGCTTTGATAGACAATAAGTTTAAAACCCACTTACAAAATCTTGAAAATCTTGAAGAATTGCTTGAAAAAAGCGCCTATCTTAAAGAATATCAATTTCTTTTAGAAGAAACAAAAGAAGAACTTGAACACACAATGAGCGCTGAATTGGAAGTTCTCACAAGCGAACTCACACAAAACGGTTCTTCTTTATGGTCTCAATTACAAAGACATATGACTTCAATGGCAGAAATTGAGTTTCGCGGCGAGAAACGTTCGCTGACGGAAATTCGGAATCTAGCTTATAGCAATGATCCTGAGGTTAGAAAAGAAGCATATTATAAGGAACTGGAAATCTACAAAAATATTGAAGATGCGGTTGCATTTGCACTAGCGGGAATTAAAGGTGAAGTTAATACTTTAAGTAAATATCGAAAATTTGATTCTCCGCTTACGGAAGCACTCTTCAAATCGCGGATGAAAAAAGAAACATTAGATGCCTTGCTCGAAGCGATGAAGGAAAGTTTGCCGATCTTTAGAAAATATTTGCGTCATAAGGCGAAACTTCTTGGCCATGAAAATGGGTTACCCTGGTATGATCTTTTTGCACCGATGGGTAAAAGTGAGAAGAAGTACACTGTCGAAGAAGCACAAGAATTTATTTTAAAACATTTTGGAAGTTTCAGTTCCGAACTAAGAGATTTAGCGGAAAAAGCTTTCAAGAATAATTGGATTGATTATCTGCCCCGTAAAGGTAAAGTCGGTGGTGCTTTCTGTTCAAACAATCGAGCAATCAAAGAAAGCCGGATTCTTACCAATTATGGCGGCGAAATCGGCGATATCATAACCCTTGCTCATGAATTAGGGCATGCATACCACGGCGAGCAAATTTTTAACGAAGCGCCTCTTAACAGCCGCTATACGATGCCGGTTGCGGAAACAGCTTCCAATCTTTGCGAGACAATCGCGAAGAAAGCTGCCTATCGTGAAGCTGAATCCAAGGAAGAAAAGATTCATATTCTTGAAACTGAACTTCAGGATTCAACCCAAGTTATTGTCGATATCTACAGCCGTTATCTCTTTGAACATTCGGCCTTTGAAGCACGGAAAAAATCCGTTCCTTCTGCTAGAGACTTCAACAAACTCATGCTTGAAGCCCAAAAAGAAGCATATGGAGACGGCCTAGATCCGGAATATTTAAACTCAGGTATGTGGATAAATAAATCCCATTATTACAGCGGTTACTTAAGTTTTTATAACTTCCCTTATGCTTTTGGTCTCCTTTTCGCAAAAGGCATTTATGCGAAGTATCTTGAAGAAGGAGAAGCTTTTGTTCCGAAACTGAATGCCTTACTCAAAGCAACTGTGAAGATGAAAGTTGAGGATGTTGCAAAGCTTGTTGATATTGATCTATCTAATCCTGCTTTCTGGAAAAAAGGATTAGAAACAATCGCTACCGATATCGAAGAATTTATTCGCTTAACTTCGGAATAAAACAAAACCTCTTAAAGAACAAATTCTTTAAGAGGTCTTTTTTATTGCTTCCGGTAGCAGATTAATTATGTCACTTGCAATCATTCCCGCTTCACCAAATTTGTCTTTCGCAAGATTTCCGGCTAAGGAGTGTAAATAGACTCCGGTTTTTGCTGCTTCTAGGGGAGAATAGCCTTGAGCGAGGAGAGAAGTTATTACTCCTGTTAAAACATCGCCTGAACCGGCTGTGGCCATACCTGGATTTCCGTTAGCAGAAAACCAAGTTTCATCTTTGTTTGCTATTATTGTACAAGGACCTTTTAAAACAATGGTAAACTCATACTCTTCTACAAACGCTCTCGCTACTTCTAAACTGCGTTTTTCAAGTTCCTCCTGATCCAATCCGGCAAAAACTGCAAGTTCGCCCAAATGCGGTGTGATGATAACATTTCGATATTTCCTTCCTCTGTTTTTAATTTTCTTGAAGTAATAAATTCCGTCCGCATCGATTACAACTGGAAGGCCAAGTTTTAGAATTTCATTAAGAATCGCTTCCGCATCAGGATTCTTTCTTCCAAGTCCTGGTCCGAAAGCAAAAGCATTACGTTTATTCAACAATGGAAGAAAATCATCAAAATTTCTATAAAGGCCGGTAATAATTTCGGGATAAGAATTTTTTAATGTGGATGTACAAGTTGCAGGTAAGGCTAGAGTTACCAAACCGGCCCCTGTTCTTAAAGCCCCAGCTCCACTAAGAAGTGGTGCTCCGGTCATTCCTGAACTACCACCGATGATTAAGAGATTTCCGTAATGATATTTATGAGAGTAATTTTTTCTTTTCGGAAGTGGCTTGATATTATTTTCCTCAAGAACGTATTTGCCTTTGTCTTCAGACAATAAACCTATCTTAACAAGTATACTTTCCTTTGTATAATCTAAGGCCTGATTGAGAAGATTTCCGGCTTTATAATGTTCGATGACCGCAGTAAGATCAGCAGAAACAGCCGTACCGTAAACAAGTCCATTATCACCGTTAATTCCGGAAGGAATATCAATGCTGAAAATGAATTTTGCTAGCCTAGTTGTGTCAATCACTTTTGCTATAAATCCTGTGACTTCTTTATTTAAGCCTGTGCCAAAGATGGCATCAATCAGAAAATCACTCTTTTCTATCAGAACTTGAATTTCTTCAAAAAAGGATTCATTATAGAAATAATTGATCTTTCCGCCTTCAGCTTCGATCGTAGCAATGATTTGCTGATTTTCAGGTTTTAAGTTTTCTTTTGCTTGAATGATATTATAATTAATCTGAAATCCCTTTTTTGATAATAAATACCCAAGCATCAAACCGTCGGCACCGTTATGTCCGCTCCCTGAAATCACTGTGATTTGACTGCTTTTTTTAGGCTTACAATGTAGGAGGAAAGCTTCCTCTAGGGCCAAGCCAGCATTTTCGATTAAATCCAAATTTGTTAGGTTTTTTTGTTTACAGGTATTTTGGTCAATTTCAGTAGCATCTTTAGTTGTAATAACATATTCTTTCATCATGATTATATTTTATCATATTTTAGAATTTATAAAAATATTTTCAAAGTTTGTCTGCTTTTATTTTTCTTCCGGAAATGGTATAATTAATTTAGAAGAGGAGTTAGTATGAATTATATCGAAGCAATAAAAAAATACAAGCCTTATAATTATCAAGAAGCAAAAGATAAAGAATTGATTTTAAATTACATAAGAACCTTTCCGAATATCTTATTTCGTGAGAATGAAATTGCTCATATGACTGCCTCCAACTGGATTGTTAATAGTGATAAAACCAAAGTCCTAATGGTTTATCATAAAATTTATGATTCATGGTCATGGACGGGAGGGCATGCGGATGGGGAAGCTGATCTCTTGCAGGTTGCGCTTCGAGAAGCCAAGGAAGAAACAGGCCTAGAGAAAATAAAGCCGATTACTGAAGAAATCTATTCGCTTGAAAGTCTTTGTGTTAATGGTCACCAGAAAAACGGTGAATATGTTTCTTCGCATTTGCATTTAAATGTCACTTATCTATTAATGGCTGATGAAAATGCACCTTTACAGATAAATCGAGAGGAGAATTCCGGTGTCCGTTGGTTTACTATAGAAGAAGCACTTACGGCACCCTCCGAGGTTTGGATGGCAGAAAATATTTATCGCAAGTTAATTGATAAACTAAAACTTTATTAGGAAAGAAGAATGTTTTATTACCGCGGTTAGCTAGTAATTTTAGTAATGGAAAATTTGTAATCGAAGCTGAAACTTAATTAAAAACTGTAATCCAATTGGGATTACAGTTTTTTTCTTTACTTACGTTTCCGGCTGAAATCATTTCTGAACTCATCGCCAAATTCCAGGTTGTCACTACGACGTTCATTATCGCGACCGAATTCGAGGTTTCTGCGGTTTTTATCACGCCCGAATTCTACGTTCCTTCGATCATTGTCGCGACCGAATTCAAGATTCCTTCGGTCATTCTCACGTCTGAAATCAAGATTGTCGCGACCAAACTCTAAATTGCGATTGCGTTTATTATCCATTTTGACCTCCTTTATTTTTATTCATTATTGGATATATCTTCAGGCATATCATAATTAATCAAACATTCCGCATTTTTCATTTCTTTTTCAAGAATTTCTACAGGAGATTTTGCTGGTGCCAGCCAGCCTTTTTTTGTTCCGAGCGTAACCAAAGCGGAATGCGAGTTAATACATTGGTTTAATTGAGAAGTGAAGAAGGATCTTAATTCCGGAGCGGTAGTGACTAATGCAGCAGTAAGATATGCTTTCGCATTTGCTTTTGCGGTTCCTAGTAAATAATCAAAGATTACCCGATCGTTAATATCTGTACCCATTTGTACAAGTTTACCGAGGACTCCCATTATATTTCCGCACCGTCCTTTCCACAATCCTCAATTATCTTTTTGATAGCAGCAATTCTTTCTTCATGTTCTAAAATATCTGCTTCTACAAGCTTTTTTAAATCAATATCATCTATAATTGGTTTAAGTACTCTTCCAAAAGCAAGACTCAAGCCTTCAATCTTTAAAATTCCGGAAATAGCAATATTTTCCGATTCTGTAAATTTTCTCATAAATACCTCCGTTCATTTATATATTTTTCAATATCTATATTTTATATTAGTGGTAAAATTTAAAGTTATTTCAAAATCTGTCAAAAAAATCATTTTAATTATGATATAAAAAAATATATATTTATTTACGGAGGTAGCAATGAATAAAAATAAATACTTACTTTTTGGGTTATTATTAATTTTTATGATATTTTTTAACGGCTGTAAGCAAGATGATAAACTCCCACCAACTTATCAAGGAATGGTGATTTCTAAATCTGCAGATCCATCAATCGTTCCGCTCATTGATATTATTAACCAAGATGATCCTTTTCAAAATTTTGACGGTGAAACGATTGAAGATGAAATCAGGAAAGATCTAAATCTTAAACAAGGTGATTCTTGTGATTATTATACGGAACCGAATCATAATTTTTATTTGATTATAAAAATTTATAATCCTACGGAATATGACTTGCTTTCTTGTGTTGTAAACGGAACGCGTTATCAATCCTATCAATTTTCTAATACTTCCGATTACAACAATATTGTTCTTGTTTTTAATTCCGGAACTGATTTTGGAAAAAATGAATTAAAACTTACCGAGATTCAATATTCCGACGGCAGCAAAATAAGAGAATTGCTGATTTTAGATAATAATACCGCAAGTTATGGTGTAACTTACGAGAAGGTTCCAAGTAAAAAACTTGACCAATTGAAATACAACGCCACCGCACTTGTTTTTAATGTAAATATCAGCGATCCGGAAGGGTTAATCGAAAAGAACGGCGAGATTTTAAGTGCTTATCTTTATGATGGAAACGAGATTATTGAAAAAAAGAACTTAACAGTCGGAAAAAACGAAGTCAAATTTGAGGGTTTAAAGGCTGACACAATTTATCAGTTTGCGATTGCTACGGTTTATGATTTATATGACGGTGTTGGTACGAGGTTGGTCATTCTCCATAAAGAAGCTTTTCGTACCGAAAAGATTATTGAAATTTCGAGTTATACCGCAGGAGCGGACGAAATCAACTTTGACTTGTTTATCAACGATGAAGAAGAAGTCGGTCAGCTTGAAAAAATCGAACTCTACCAAGGTAAAGAATTGGTCGCGACCCTTGGTGAGGGCGAACGCAAATTCACTGGTTTATTAACCGCAACCGAATATTTACTGCGTGTAGTTTACCGTTACGGAAATGATTATCTTGCAGTCAAGGAAGCAGTTATCAAAACCCATAAACAAAAGCCGCTTCTTGAAATTCAATTTAACGATATTGGAAAAACCGATTTTACCTTCAATCTGGTTTTAGATGACCCCGATCTGGTTTCAAAAATAATTAAAACCGAACTTTACTTGGAAGAAGAACTTCAGGGTAGTAAATTACCGGAAGAAGAACCCCGTTTTTCCGATTTACTGTCAGGAAGGATTTACAAGTTGCAGGTAATTTATAGTTATGATTTGGAAGACGGAAACGGTGAAATTACTGAAGTTGTTTGTTCGGAAGTACAAACAGAAGCATTAGGTGCTCCCGAAATATCTTTCAATAATCTTAACGCCGGACCTGATTGGCTAAATTTTGAGATATTGATTTCCGATCCGGACGCTACAGGGATGCTTTCTGCGGTGTTATTATACCAAGGAGAAGAACTGCTTCAGGAACTTGATGATTTCTCTGAACTAAGCTTTACTGGACTTGAGGCCAATTCAATGTATCGAATAAAAGCGGTGTATTCCTATGATTTAAATGACGGCGCTGGTAAGAGAGAACTTGAATTGGAAGTTGAAAAACCAACTTTAGCTATGCCGGTCGAGATTACAGATTTTGCTTTAATCAATCAAACCCATCCCTGTGTCGGCCAGGAAATTCATGCTCGTATCTTTTTTGAAAATCCTTCGCATGTGAATATCTTATCATTAACCGTTAATGGCAGTGAAATCCCAGTTGTCAGCGGCAGCAAAAACTATGCGGTTATCATTTTCCTTCCGGAAACCGAAGGCGGAATTTATATTTTGGAAATCACAGGCGCAAAATACGAAGCTTTTGGTGAAGAGTTTTATTGGGAGTTTGAAGAAGGGTTTGTTGCGGAAATATTAATAATGGGTGAAATCGAAGTATTAGGAATTTATGGTGAAGAGGACGGAATCGGTGTTGATGACTCAACTCCCTTGTTCATTGAATTGAAGAATGAAACTGATTATTTGGTTACGGAATTGATTTTAAATTTCCAAGGCGAAGATATTTACTATCGTGGTGCAGAGATTGAAAAAATTGATAAGAATCTCTTAAAGATTAATTGGAAAACAGAAGTAAATGATTTTAGTTCCGTCTACAAAAAAGTTCAACTAATCGGCATTACTTACGGTCTTTCAGAGAATGAAGTTTCAACAAAACCCATAACTGGAATCGAAACCGAATTGCTATTCTTAAAAACCCTCGAAGCTCAACCTGTTAATACCGTTGAAGATTTGATGAACCTTGAAAACGGTTATTATTATCGCTTAACAACGGATCTTGATTTATTAAGAATAGCTTGGGTTCCCAAGAAATTTAACGGTATTCTTGACGGTAATGGCTATGCCATAAAGAATTTTTCACTAGTCTTAGATAACCAAACAACAGAAGCAGGATGTTATGGACTCTTTTCTGATTTTTCCGGAATCATTACTAATTTAGAATTGACTGATTTGTATTTTTCAATTAAAACAAACGGTAAAATTACCGTCGGTGCTTTTGCTGGAAAGATTGTTAAGGGAAAACTTATAAATATAAAAGTTACCGGATTTATCGGAGCATCGGGTTCGGAAGTGAATTTAGGTGGTCTTGTCGGTGAAGCAAAAATGCTTGAAGCATTATCTAATTTAGTTTCCTTAAGTTTAGAAGCAACATCTCCAAAGGTCAAGTTTGGTGGTCTCAGCGGTTATGGAGAAGAAATAATGCTTGATGGCAATCTTTTTATAGGCTCAGTTTCCGCTTCCGGAACACAAATACAAATGCATGCTTTATGTGTCGGTAATTTTCATTCCGAGCGAAATTTCCTCGCTTATGACAGCCACTTTAAAGCAAACGAACAAGAAATTAAGTTTCAAGATTTACCTCTTGCTACTTTAAACAATTTAAATAATCAAGATTTTTATCTTGAAACCTTGGGCTGGTCGGCGGAAGTTTGGAATTTTGCTAATCTTGATTATGAAAAAGGTTTTCTCCCTTTCCTTCAATAATAAATTAAAAGTCGGGATTAATCCCGACCTTTTCTTTTGTTGTTTTGTTGTTTCATTTTATTTGCTTCTCGCAATAGAATATTTTCTTTTTGAAGATAATCTTTAAAATTTTCTGCCTGTGCTCTTAAATCTTCAATTTTCTCTTGAAACTCTTCGTTTAAAGAATCTTTTAATGCAACTATTTCTTTTGAAATCTGTTCTAATACAAAGTCTTCTAGTTCATCTAAATCAATTCCGAGAGTTTCAAATTCAAGGACATAATTGTGTCTGATTTTCATCAGTTCTCGGAAATTTATGAATCTTGCTTTGTTTTCAAAAATATAACCACTGCAAACAAACCGGAAATGTCCGAGCTTAACCCCTTTTACAATCGGCCTTGCTTCTTTAATTTCGTTTTTGATTTGTTTTAATTGTTCTCTGATCTCGATGAACTTTTCTTTGTCTAAAGAATTAATGATATCATGTTTTTTATCTAAGAGTTCTCTTAATTTGTTTTGGAGTTGTTCCAAACGGTTAAGCAACTCTTCCAAGTTTGTGGGTATTTCCTCTTCTGTTGGTGTGAAGGCAAGAACTTCAAGTGCGTATTTTTCATAAGTCGCTTTAATGGTATCAATATCCGCTGCTTCATTTACGAAATTTTCAAAAACAGTTGCTTCTGTTTCTTGAATAAAATTATTGATGAGTTGAACTTTTTCCTGGAAAAATCTTATTTTTAATTCTTCCTTAAGAGCAAAGAAACTATCTTTTAACTCATCTTTATATAACTTGATTTCTTTCCGTGCTGCTTTTACAATGGCAGTTAAATCGCGAACACTCATTTCTGCGGCTGCATCTAAAGTTAATTCTTCGTCTAATGACATTGCGATCGCGATAAGTTTTAATTTACCGACAGAAATACCGAGTTCCTCAGCTTGTTGTAACATATCTTCCGAAGCTGCTTGTCTCGCTTTGATTATTTCTAATTTGATTCTTTTTCTCGCAATAAATCTTTGAATCCTTCTTTCAAGCCTTAATTCCAATTCAGAAGTTTCATCATTATTATCTGCTTCCGCAGTGATGATAATTGCATTTTCCAATTCGGAGTCAAGATAACCAAGTTCGATTCCGAGTTGCATGATCGCTTCCGCAACCTCTTCAGCACTTTTTCCGGTAAAGTCAGTGCCGAACAAAAGTATTTCCGCATCTTCATTTAAAGCATTAACTTCACTGACCAAACCGTCATCACCGGTTAAGATTTCAATCGAGGGATTGATGTCGATTGTGATAAAAGCATTCGGAACAGTATAGGTTTCTCCTTTTACGCATCCGTAAAGTCCGGGTAGGAGCATAAAGAAGATAAAGAGAGTAATTGCAATTTTGATTTTTTTCATAATTGTCCTCCTTTTCAACCATATAACAAACAAGGGTATTGTTTTTGCCAGTAGAATTTTAAAAAACTGCTCGAAATGAGCAGTTATTTTTGATAGTTCTTGTAGAAGGCTTCAAAGTCTCTGATATAGTCAGAATTTTGAAAGTCCTCATCGGTTCTTTCTAAATGTTTTTGATATTGACGATAGAGACTTTCAATAATGATATTTAGACGGTCGTCGTTTTTGTTGATCAGATTATATATTTGTTCTGCTAGCGAATATATTCTGATTTCTCTTCCGGACAACCCACGCCGATATTTCTTAAGCAATTGGTCAAAGTTTAAGTCTTGTTGAAACTCAAATTCAAAGTTAAATTCTTTATTTCTCAGTTTTCTTTTTATTTCTTTTGTAAAAAGTTCAGATTGGACTTGAATTATTTCCGCGGTTGCTTCATTGATAAAATTTTCAAGTGAATTTATTTCCGCAAGCAATTCCTCAATTCGACCTTTTTGATTACCGGGGGCGCTCGTAAAGTTATAACCCGGGAAAGTACCCTGAAGGTAGGTAGCAATTTCAAGTTTTAAGAGTGGATTATGCTTATTTTCATTAAGTGCTTTTTGGTAAGCCTCAAGTTGTTCTTTAATTTGTTTTATTTTTTCTTCTTTAACTTTTAATGTATTCTCTATTTTTTCTTTAATAATCTGCTGATTTTTACGGTATTCTCTTTGAAAGGTTTCCAATTCATGATCGCGATAATCTTTTATAATTTCGTTCAGTTCTTTCGGAGAAAGCGTTAATGCTGTTTCTAAGTTAAGAGTTACATCTTTAGCCATTGCTCGATCAATGAGAAGCATTAAGCCTTTGCTTACGCGATGTTTTTTTGCTCTTTCTACAATCTCATTGTTTTCGTTCTTGTTATTAATCCTGAAATTCCAAGAGTTTTTTTGTAGGATTGATTGCATTTTGTTTTTAATTTTCTGATTAATTTTTTCTTCTGTTTTTTGTTTCGTAGAGACTGTCAGGAGATTGATTGTTTGTTCGCTATCAAGATAGCCAAGTTCGTATGCTTTTTCAATAATGACCTGCAATGTTTTATCCAGATTCTTGTTCATTGTTCCGGCTTCTTCAATTACAAAGGCGGCATCGAGATTTAAAGGTTGAACCGAAATTACTTTTTCGTTCTTGACTTCAATTTCAAAGGAAGGGTTGATGTCAATTAAGAGAATTGCATGTTGGGAATTTGGCGCATTGATGATAAAAAGTGAAACGATAGTAAGGATTAGAACCGAAAAGGCGAGAGATAGTTTCTTAAGGCTAAAAAAGATTTTCGGTTTTTCTTTTGTTTGAAGATTTAATTTTTCAAAAAGTTCGTTTTTAATGTCAGGAACAAAGTTTGTGCTTTCCGCCCGCAATCTTCTTTTTAATTCTCGATTGTTCATAATTCCGCCTCCTTTGCTAATCTTTTTAGCTTTTCCAGGGCTTGGTTAAGTTTCCAAGTTACGCCGCTGGTTGATAGGTTCATGATTTCCGCAACTTCCCTGCGTTTATATCTTTCACAGACACAAAGCATTAAAATTAAGAATTCGTCTTCGGAAAGTTTTTTTGCTGCAAGGTCGATTAAAGGAGTTGTTTTCCTTTCTTCGGCAGCAAGATAATCAATTGTTTCATAATCAAGTAACAATTCTTTTTTCTCCGATTATAAGCATTAATTGCTAAGTTTCTTGCGATGGTCATAATCCATGCTTTTGGTGAATCAAAACGATAGCTATCAATTTTTTCATGAACCTTTAGGTATGTGTCTTGCATAATGTCTTTCGCTAGTTCAGAGTCTTTCAAGATTTGATAGATAGTATAATATACCAAACGATGTGTCGCTTCATATATTTCTACAAATGCGGTTTCATCGCCCTTTTTTAATGCTTGAAATGCTTTCTCTAATTTCAACATAAGCCCTCGTTCAATAATATAACAAATTTGTGTTTGTTTTTGACAGTTAATTTATCTATATTTTAACATTTTTTATAAGAAATGTTGTCCTTCTTTTAGAAATAAAAAAAACACTTAACCCTTCCGGTTAAATTTTTTAGGAACCGTCTATGTCTTTGATTACTAGGTAATCAAGTGAAAGACTATCTTTTCGGCCGCACTTTTCGCATTCCATCTGGCTTCTTTTTCTGTGCTGCCGGTTGCAATCACAAAGGCATAACGATTACCCAAGGAACTCGGAGGTGAGAGATAAGAGCCTTTGCGGGGTTTTACATAAATATATTCAACCCCGGGGCTGTTCAGGACCTCCCTTTTACCGGTGGTTTTTTTCAAGATCCCTGATCTATCAAGAGTGACGTATTGTGCAAAGGTGTGTTTGTTATGTTTCGGTTCTAAGTCGACTTCTTTTTTTAAGGCGAGTTTCAATGTCTCTTGAACAAGATTAATACTGTAACCGATATCTAAAAGTCTGTTCATTCCTGCTCCGGAAATTCTGGGATTGATTTCGATTAGTTTCCAATTCCCTTTAACCAAACGCATTTCTAAATGACAGGGACCGTTTTCCAGACCATAAAGTTTGATAATTTCTACGGTGCTTCTTTTTAATTTTTCAAAATAAGCGCGCGAATAATTAATTAAAAGATTATAGCCAGTGATAATAAAATGGTCGTTAATGTAATCAATTTCCTGTTCTACAATAGCAACAATATGGACTTTACCGTTAATTACTAGGACCTCGACGATAAATTGTTCGCCGTCAAGATATTCTTCAAGAATTAAGGTTCCGTCTTCGTATTTATCAAATAAGCGTTCACAGTTATTGAGATAATCGGTATAACGCTCACAATAATAAACATCCCTGGAACCATTGGAGTCGATATATTTGATGACTGCGGGGAGCAGTCTTTTTACTGATCTTTCGCTTTCATAATTTTCTTTCGTGATAACCGTAAACCTAGGGTTATAAGGGCTATCTTTTAAGAGTTCCCTTGTTCGAAATTTATCTTGCATGATTTCCATAGCTTCACTTGTAAAACAACCGACGCCAAACTCTTTCGCAAGTTTCGCGGCTAGAGCACAATAAGGGTCGACAAAACTGACAATTGCTCTGATATTTAGAGCACTATGCTGCAGATAACGGATAGTTTCCCGCACGGCATCAATATCATCCAAGTCGCAATACTGCATCATATGCACTTCCGGATAGGAATGACGGTCCATGATTTGCTTGTGATTTTTTGTAAAGAGACAAGTAAAGTAACCGAGATTGACCGCTGCCTGCAATGCTTCACGACTGGATCCGGATTTCTGTGTTCCTAAAAAGATAATGATATCGATATTTATCCTTCCTTTTTCATTAGGAATAACCTTCTGATATATCTTATGAAAAATCTTTAAAAAAGGGTGTGATAATACCCAAAAAATGTTTGTGCTTATTATCGTCCATACCAAAAATATTTACCTTCATAATATATACTGAATAAGGAAATGAGGTAGGATAATGTTAATAGGAAGGTTTCATATCCGGAAAGATCCAAATAAAGTTTCCAGAGCATATCTTTATTCCGCGATTGCTAAACATGAAGGACATGAATTTTTTTATTTTACTGCCAGTGGCGTAAATTTTGAGAAAAGCAAAATCTTAGGTCAATACTACCATGATGGAAAATGGAAAAAGAAAGTTTTTCCTTTTCCCGATGTTATCATCAACGCCGCTAATCAAAATTCCCCTTTTCAAGAAGAAACCGAAAACCGTTTGAAAAAATTAATTCCATTTACAAGTTATCCCGTCGGCACAAAAACAGCGGTTTATCGTAAAATAATTGCAGGGGAAGTATTTAAAAATCATGTCATTCCTTATAAAGTTATAGAAAAAAGCGAAGAAGTCTTTGATTTTTTGAAAGAGCAGGGAAAAATAGTAATTAAGCCTGTACGTGGGCATCACGGAGAAGATGTTATCAGTATCGAAAAGAAAGGAAGACGCTACTTACTTCATATTGGTAAATATAATCTGCTTTTTCAAAAAGAAAAATTCATTAAATTTATTGAGCGCATGCTAGCAAAGCGACCGATGTTAATGCAGAAGTTCATCGACTGTCGACTGAAAGCAACCGGCGCACCATATGATTTCCGTTTACATCTGCAGAAGAATAGATACGGAAAATGGGTAATCACAATTATTTTTCCGCGCATTGGTTCTATCAATCGCGTGATTACTAATTTAAGTCAGGGTTCGCAAATGGTTGAGCTGCCTTCTTTTCTTCGCAAAGAATTCGGAGAAGAGGCTCCGGAAATCCACAGGATGCTTTCCAATTTTGCTTTAAGTTTTGTAGAACATTTTGAATCTTTATATCCCCATAAATTTGATGAGCTGGCACTTGATGTCGGACTCGACAGCGATAAACATATTTGGATTTATGAGGTGAATTGGCGACCGGGACATGTGTTTATTGAAGTCCGAACCGCCAAAAATGCGATAGATTATGCTATTTATTTAGCAGAAAAGAATAGGGAGAATTATGAAAAAACTGGCACTGAAAGAAATTAAGAAGGTATTGGGGCTTCCTTCTGGGCCCGAAGATGAGGTGATCATCGAACATGTCACCAACGATATTACGAAAATGAATGATGCGACCGTCGTCTTCCATCTGAATAAGGCGGAAGAAATGAAAGTGAAGAAGTTTGAAAAATTTACTTCGTGTTATGTTGTGACCGATCAGCCTTTACTTAAAGGAACGGGTGGGGCCGAGCGTGTTCTTTATGTACCGAATGTAAAAGTGGCTTACGATAAATTTACTACTTATTACCGCAGCTTATTTGATATCCCGGTGGTGGCTGTCACAGGGACTTGTGGGAAAACGACAACAAAGGAAATGATTGCTCAGATATTAAGAAACAAATACCAAGTGGTTGCGACCGAAAGCAGTAAAAATGCTCTTCGGTTTATGAATGATTATTTGATGGCGATTGATGGCAATACTGATTTTGCGGTTTTTGAAACGGCGATTACGCATCCCGGAAATTTAATCTATGAATGTGATTTTTTCAAACCCACAATCGGTATCATTACAACCATCGGCATTGACCATTTAAATTGGTGCAAAACCTTGGATAATTATATTCGCACCAAAGGAGAGCTTTTGACCGGTCTCGGCAAAGATGGAATTTTGATAATCAACCGCGACAATAAACATATCCGCAAACTAGATTTCAGTAATTTCGAAGGAAAAATTATCACTTTCGGAATTAATAAAAAAGCTGATTTTCAAGCAAGAGATCTTGTTTACGATGAAAAAGGAATGAAATTTAATCTCCTTTATAAAAACAAATATTATCCGGTTTATGTTCCTCAATTTGGCGAACACAATGTCTATAATGCTTTAGCTGCACTTGCTGCTATTGTTGCGTTGAAACTGGATTTAAACAAAGCGATTAGTTATCTTGCGAGGTATAGGCCGATTCGCAGTCATACCGAAATAAAAAAAGGCATCAAAGGTAGCCTGATTATTGATGATACCTGGAGTTCGAATCCGACTTCTGCAGAAGCAGCTTTGAAGGTATTAAAGGAAATCGGCAGAGGGAAGAAGAAGGTTGCGGCTTTCGGCCAGATTTCCTATTTAGGTAAGTATGCGGAAAAGTATTATGAAAAGATCGTGAAGATGTTGCTTCGTTATCAAGTAGACATTTTGATTACAAAAGACCGTGCTTCCGCAAGCATCGGTAACTATGCCGTTAAACATGGAATGGATTCGAAAAATGTTATAAAAGCGAAGAATGACGCGGACTTTAAGGAAAAACTAATTACACTCCTTGATAAGAATACAGTTTGTCTTTTAAAATGTTCAATGCTCGATAAATCAAGTCAAAATATTCTTGAAAGTATTTTGGAATAAAAAAGTCACTCCAATCCGGAGTGACTTTTTAGCCTATTTATCATCAAAATCATCTTCATCACCAATCAATTCACCTTCGCATATGGATTTGGTTTTTGGGCATTCAATCGCCAGAAGAATGATGAGAGCTAATACAAGGAGGACGAAAGCATCGCATCCCGTTCTGCGTCGCAAACAGATGCAGGGGTGATAATAAGGTCTCAAAAAATCAGCTCCTCAGTATTAGAATATTGATTAACGCCCTTTTTGACTGTATAAATGCCTTAAATTTTTAAGAAAATATTTTTCATTACATTTTCTTGATACCAATCAAGCAGTAGTTTATCTTTGATTGGTCTTGCAAAGTAATACCCTTGCGCATAATCAGCACCAAAGTTTTTCAATAAGAGGTATGATTCTTGGTTTTCTACGCCCTCACATACGACTTTTAAATTTAGTTCATGAGCGAGGTCAATTATTTTTCTTACAATCTTACCGGCAGCAGTGTCAGTATTTAGGTTAGCATTGAAGGTATTATCGATCTTGATGACATCGACTTGGTAATTGCTTAAATAACTGATGGAAGAATAACCTTTTCCAAAGTCATCAATAGCTATTGAAAAGCCCACATCTTGCAATTTTAAAATCTGCTCTTTTGTGATTTCGGAATTATCAAGCATTTCCGTTTCAACAATCTCTAGAAAAATTTGGGATGGTGAGATTCCAGCTGCTTTTACCAAAGCTGTTATGTTTTCTAAAAATCCCTCATCCAATAAATTTTTAACAGAAATATTGACGGAAATCTTAATCGAAATTCCCTGTTTTTGAAACAATGATACTTGTTTGCAGGCTTCACTGATTACAAATTCGGTTAACTGGTGAATGAGATGAGTTTGTTCAATCAAAGGAATGAAAGTATCGGGAGAAATTAATCCTTGACGGGGATGATACCATCTGATTAGGGCTTCAAAATGAGAAACGGAGCCTGTTTTTAAATCAATGATTGGTTGATAATCAAGATAAAATTGACCTTTTTTGATAGCATTGGTAAATTCGCCGACCAAGGCAAATTGTTGATGCTGATAAATCATCGATTCATCAAAGGCAGCATAGAAGCGTGAATGTTTGTGGGCATAACGGGCAGCGATATCGGCACGGTAATAATTATCAAAGTCGAACGCCGCCTTCCCTTGTACAACATTCATCCCGATTGTATATTCAACATAAATGAAGATTTCCCCGAGAACAATCTGTTTTTTTAGGGTTTCCCACAGTTTCTTTAAATCCTCTTTTTGGTTATTTAACCGTCCCATAATCCAAAACTTATCATGTTCCGGTTGCATTATGAGGGTATTCTTATCAAAACCTTGTTTCAGGTTTTTATAAATCTTGATTAAAACCTGCTCATAAATATCCATACCGAAAAGATCGATTAAGAGGGAACAGTTATTTAATATCACTGAATAAATTGCATAGGATGCTTCATTATCTACAGGAATATCTCGATTCTTTAGGATGTTTTGGTTGGGGATATTTGTGACTAGATTTACTGAAAAAAGTCGGGAATCTTCGCGCAGTTCATCAATTGTTATACTGCTGAGTAGACTGATGGAAACAAAAAAGATTAAACGAAAAAGCCAATTCATCAGATATTGTTCGTACATTAAGAGCGGTCCTAATAAAAGACCCGCTATCACGCCAAAAATCCAACTTGTTTTCTTGTTATATACGAAACTAGCATAAAGTATGGGAATATACATTGCATGAGCATAAGTAAATTGTCCGGTTATCTGAACTGTATAACTTACAATCAGATAAACCAAGAGCATAAATACCAATACAAAAATGGTATTAAGAAATTTACGCTTTCGCAGCTTCGATAAGATCTGATAGCGTTTGATTTGTTTCTCCTGCATAATTCTCCTCATTTTTTCAAGCAAATAACGCCTAGCAATTTTTTAAATCGTTTATATTATACCATAATATTACATTTTTCGACATAGTTTGAAAAAAATTTATGAACCGCAGTTCATAAATCTTTTAATTAAGCTTGGAGAGGATAAGCGTTATTTTGCTTCAGATAATTGTATAGCAATTCTCCGTGTTCTTGTTCTTCCTTTTGAATATGATTCAAAACTTGTCTGATTTGTGTGTTGTTGAACTCGAAGATTGCAGTGTTGTAAGTTCCGGAAACATATTTTTCGGTGCTAAGCAAATCTTGAACAAGGTCAAAATCCTTTTGGTTAGCGTTTGGAGATTTAAAATTGGAATTGGGGGTGAAATTTTGGTGGCTTTGTCCCGATTGTGATTGACTACCGGCCTGCATTCCTTGTTGTTGTGCCTGCCAGTTTTGTTGTTGTCCACCGGCTTGCATTCCCTGGGATTGTCCTTGTGAGCCTTGTTGTTGACCGCCCTGTTGGGATTGGGCTTGCATATTTTGTTGGGATCCGCTACTTTGAACAGGTGTTTGACCCGCCATGATTTGATTGATTGTGTTTAAATGCTGCTCTTCATGCTGTTTTAGCTGCTGGAACAGTTGTTTTAAAACATTGTCTCCGACTTCGTTAGCAAATTTACTGTATTTCTTGATACATAATTCTTCCTGGCTTTTTAGATCTTGCAACAACAGTTTTTCCTTTTGTGTCAATTGATTCTGATTCATTTTATCGCCTCCGCTATTATTATGTTTGAGATTGGAAATTTTATACTAATCTTTTAGTAAGTTTTGGAAAATGCTGAAATTGAAGGCGAGGTAAATTATTGATGCAAGCTGATACTACGAAAGAAGAAGTCGTTACTTAAAACATGTAACGACTTTTCTTATTACCAAGTTATACCTGTAGAGTTAACATCCAAAACCCTTAAGTCTTTAGCACCGATGCCTGCCTTAAGCATTAAGCCTTGTTCGTTTGGAGTCAGATTCGGGAAGGAGGTACTGAAAGCAACACCCGAGATCTCAGTCAACTGAACATTGCCTCTGTGATCGGTTAACTTGGATGCATAAACTTGGTGATTAATATAAACAGGATTATCCGGGCCCTTATCAAAGCGGAATGCGGCTTCATTTTGTTTCGAAACAATCAAATTGTTTTTAATGACCACATCTTTCGCATGATAACTATACTTACCACAGAATAAGATGCTTTGGGTGCTGTCGATAATCGTATTGTTTTCGACCAAGATGTTATATGCGGTCCATTGTGAGTTTAATACCGTCGTTCCTCCGGGGACACTGTTTCCGGAATGAATGACAATTGGTCCACGAGTGTTCGAAGTTGTATCGACTTTCTCAATGTAATTATTTCTGATAATATGGCCACCGTCATAAGCTCTGGCACCGCCCGTATCCTTGACATTGTTTGCAAAGATAATATTGTTTTGAATCAAATTATTCTTTCCGTGGCGCTGAAAGCTTCCGCCCTTTATCAGGCGACAGGAGATAAATCTTATCTTGAAACTTTAAAAAACTTACTGCTTTTTTATGCGGATAATTACCGAAAATTTCCGCTTCATGACAAGGCCGGAAACGTCTATCAAGATTATGAAACGATGAAGTGGGGCTGTGGGAGAATTCTACCCCAGGGGTTAAATGAAGCGATTATTACAACACGCATGATTCAAGCCTTAGAGATTGTAAAAGCAGAGCTGGATCATGAATTTCTCGATAAACTATATACAAATATGTTTTCGGAAATTTATCAGCTTTTAAAACCACAAGTTAATCGCTTAAGTAATATCTCCTGTTGGAAAAACGCCGCTATCGGTTTGATCGGTTTGTTTTTCGATAAAGAAGAATTGGTTGATTATGCATTAAACAGTGAGTATGGTCTTAATTACCAAATCGCACACGGTGTAACTGATGAGTATTTTTGGTACGAAGGTTCAATTCATTACAATTTCTTTACGCTTGAAGGGTTAACAGTCTTTGTATTGTTTTCTAAAATCTATGATTATAAACTGACCCCAAAGATTGAAGAAACCATCAAAAACATGATGGTCGCTGCTTATCACTATGCTTTCAACAACTTATATTTTCCGAATCCGAACGACGGTTGGCCAGATGTGAATTTAAAAACTTATTCCTATATTTACCATGTGATGGCAAAGTGTTACGGTTATGATTCGGAAATCGGAAAAATTCTACAAGTACTCAGTCGCGACCAATCAGTACGAACGACACTTCCACTTTCAAAACCTTATTATGTGTTTCAAGATATATCCTTTGAACATTTGGTTTTAAATACTGATTTCACAGTTAACCAAGAGATCCTGCTTGAACAGGAAACCAATAATTACCCGATGTCTAATTATGGGTTGTTGCGGAATGAACATTTTAATGTCTTCTTAAAATACGGACATAATTCCGCAAGCCATGCCCATCCGGACGTGATGAATATTGAAATCACTGCCAACGATAAATTTCTTACCCGGGATTTAAGCAATGCCGGCTATAGATCGAAAATGTATCGGGAATGGCATCGGACTAGTCCTGCGCATTCGACGGTTACGGTTGACGGGGAAAATCATCTCTCAACTCATCCCGGAAAGACTTTAAACTATAGTTCAAAAGAAATTCAGGCAGAGTGTGAAAATGTCTATCCCGGAGTAGATTTTGAAAGAAGAATCACATTAATAGATAAAACCCTATGTGATAGGTTTGTTGTAAAGAGTGAGGAAAATCATAATTATGATTATTTCTTCCACTTTGAATCTGCGGTAGAACTCAAATTAAACGGTGAGTTTGAATCGGCGGAACTAGGGTTTTCAAAATTCGGGTATGAGCATTTACAAAATGTTCAAAGATTAGTCAATAAGCAGGACTTATATAACTTTAGTTTTCAACTAGGGAATGATGAATTTGAAGCCTATGTTGATTTAAAGGATAAAGAATTGTTTGTTCTCGAGTCCTTTGATAATCCCGTAAATAAAATGCGGAAAACTATAATCATAAGACAAAAAGGTAAAAATGCGGAATTTAAACTGCAATTTCGATTACTTTAATATATAAGGAAAGGGACTGTGTATGCAACGTTTTAATTTCAACAAAGACATTAAAGCGGTTGTTGCCGGAGAAGGCATCACCAGAAAAGTCTTGGGGTATTCGGAAAATTTAATGGTTTGTGAGCTTACTTTTGAAAAGGGGGCTGTCGGGGCACTACATTCACATTTCCACGAACAACAAACTTACATTATCGAAGGAAAATTTAAGTTTACGATTGGAGATGAAGAAAGAATCGTTGGTCCCGGAGATTGTTTAGTAAAAGAGCCAAACATCGTTCACGGCGCTGTTTGTTTAGAGAAGGGGAAACTGATTGATATCTTTACCCCGGCAAGAAAAGATTTTTTAGAGGAGGAATGTAAAATGAAGAAAATTGCTTTAATTACCGGAGGAACCGGAGGAATCGGCTTCGCAGTTGCGGAAGAACTAGGAAAAGCCGGCTATCAGATTATTTTAAATGGAATTGATGATGCAGCAGCAGAAGTTGCAGTAAAGAAATTACAGGACCAGGGAATCGAAGTTGAGTATTATCATTTTGATGTTACTAATGAAGAAGAAATTGTGAAGAACATGAACTTGATTAAATCCAAATATGATCATTTAGACGCTTTAATTAACAACGCTGGTGGCTTAGGCGGAAGATCAAGATTGGAAGTTCTCCCAACAGACTTTTATCGGAAAGTTATGGCTTTAAATTTAGATTCAGTCGTATTTATGACAAGAGAAGCTATCCCCTTACTTAAGAAGAGTAAGAATCCTTCAATTGTAAACTATGCATCAAATGCAGCTTGGAACGCAGGCGGACCGGGAGCAGGAATCTATGCTACTGCTAAAGCCGGTGTTGTAACCTTTACAAGAGCAAGCGCTAAAGATTTAGCTGAATACGGTATCAGAGTAAATTGTGTTTCCCCGGGAACAATTGATACACCTTTCCATGATGCAACTAGACAAAAGAATCCGGATTTATTTGAATCCTGGAAGAAAAATATTCTCTTGAAAAGATTCGGACGTCCCGAAGAAGTTGCTTCAGTTATCGAATTTTTGGTAAGCGAAAAAGCTTCCTTTATCACCGGAGAAGTCATCCAAATTAACGGCGGTCAAGATTTACTATAAAAAATTTAATGTTTAGTAAAAACTTTGACTTTTTTGAAATTGTGATGTATAATGTAGAAAAATAATTTTTCGGTGTAGGAAGTTTTATGAATAGAACAATTGTCAGAGCTGTAAAAATATTAGAAATCTTAGCAGCCAATAAAGAAGGTACTTCTTTAATGGAAATATCCAGAACCTTGAATATTCCTAAATCATCTACCTACGGAATTGTACAAACACTCTTAAAATTGAAACTTGCGGAAACAAATATTTATAATCCGAAACTCTATGTACTAGGTAGCAAAGCTTTTACAATCGGCAGCAAATACATCAGTTCGAACGATATAATTCACTTAGGCTCGATTTATTTGCGTGAAGTTGCCGATAAATATAATAAAACTGGGTTTATGGGATTCCTTGATGGCGATGAGGTGGTTTATGTCTATAAATGGCAATCACCAAAAGCCAAATTGGCATCCTGTGATTTGGGAACAAGACATCCGGTTTACTGTACTAGTCTGGGTAAAGCTTTACTTGCCTTTTTACCGGAAAAAAGATGCGATGAAATTATCGCAAAGATAAAATTTGACAGGAAAACGGAACACACAATCACTGATTCTACACAGTTAAAGAAAGAACTGGAAAAGATCAGAACGAGAGGCTTTTCAGTTGACAACCGCGAGGTCGAAAGTCACATGGCTTGTTTTGGAGCTCCGATTTTTGACCATATGGGAAATGTGGTCGCTGCTATCAGTGTTTCCGATATGTACAATGAGGAAGAAATGAAGAATGGTCAAGTAGGTCTGGATATACGTGCCGCTGCGGATAAAATATCTGCAGGGCTCGGTTATAATCCCGTGAGAAGATTCACGACATATGGAAATTAATTTTGGGTGAGATTTCACCCTTTTCCAATATTTGAAATGAAAGGAATTTTAAAGATGGCTAAAATTGTTACTTTCGGAGAAATTATGTTGCGTCTTTCACCCCCTGAAAAACAAAGATTCGTTCAAGCGGAGAGTTTTGACGTTATCTACGGTGGCGGTGAAGCCAATGTTGCTGTTTCCTTAGCAAATTACGGACATGAGTCTTTCTATGTCACTAAGTTACCAAAACATGAAATCGGACAAAGCGCTATTAACGCTTTAAGAAAGTACGGAGTAAATACTGACTTTATCGCCAGAGGCGGCGAACGCATAGGAATTTATTATCTCGAACACGGGGCTTCAATGCGCCCCTCCAAAGTCATCTACGACCGGGCAGGAAGTGCGATTGCGGAAGCTAAAGCAGAAGACTTTGACTTTGATGCAATTTTCAAAGATGCTGAATGGTTTCATTTTACCGGCATTACACCTGCGCTTTCTAAAACTGCTCCCGCATTAATTGAAGCAGCTTTAATCGCAGCCAAACGCAACAACGTCACCGTTTCTGTTGATTTAAACTACCGAAAGAAACTTTGGACTGAAAAAGAAGCGCAAGAAGTAATGACCCACCTAATGCAATATGTCGATGTCTGCATTGGTAATGAAGAAGATGCAGAGAAATGTTTAGGATTTAAACCTAAAGGAACCGATGTTACATCAGGAAAGTTATCACTTGACGGATACAAAGAAGTTTTCCAAGCAATGATGGAAAAGTTTAAATTTAAATATGTAGCTTCTTCCTTGCGCGAAAGCTATTCCGCAAGCGACAACGGTTGGAGTGCTTTAATTTATGACGGAAAAGAATTCTATCATTCCAAGCGTTATGAAATAAGGATTGTTGACAGAGTCGGCGGTGGCGACAGTTTTGCTTCCGGTTTAATTCACGGTTTACTTACTAAGCATGATTTTAAAGAAGCTTTGGAATTTGCTGTCGGAGCTAGTGCATTGAAACAAACGATCTTCGGAGACTTCAATCTCGTCAGCAAAGAAGAAGTCGAAAACTTAATTAAAGGCGACGCTTCAGGTCGAGTTCAAAGATAGAATTATTTGAAAAACCAGAGCATATTTTTGCTCTGGTTTTTTTAAAACAATAAAGGAAACAAAAGTATTTTTCACTTGAATTTAGTTAAGAAAAGTAGTATAATATTTAAGTAGCATTGCGGCCATGGCGGAATCGGTAGACGCGCCAGTTTCAGGAGCTGGTAGTTAACAGCTGTGTGAGTTCAAGTCTCACTGGCCGCACCAATGGGGGCATAGCTCAGCTGGGAGAGCGCTTGAATGGCATTCAAGAGGTCGGGGGTTCAAGTCCCCTTGTCTCCACCATATAACAAGCATAGGTTTGATACAATCGTATCAGGCCTTTTTTTGTTTGGTAGATAGGA
>LFRM01062802.1_pt1 | contig 33011 bp, 30 predicted proteins | sample 618341 | NCBI WGS metagenome assembly LFRM01 (sample SAMN03654438, study PRJNA283298) | anaerobic digester metagenome | isolation source: pool of bioreactors CSTR01a, CSTR02a, and CSTR03a thermophilic anaerobic... | place: Denmark: Kgs. Lyngby | collected 2014-05-21 | reverse complement strand
GAACAAAACACCGAAACCACAGCGGAAAACGCCGGAGAACAAAACACCGAAAACACCGCTGCGTAAATTTTCACATGTCTTTGTGCGAAATATGTATTGAAAGGTGATGAAAATGTATTCAACAAAAAAACTGATAATAGTAACAGGGCTTTTTGTTTTAATTTTTTGGGGAGCATTTATCTATACCTACGGCCCCTCATGGCATTTTTCAAGCAAAAAAGCTCAGATTATATATGATAAAAATCGGGATCCGGTATCAGAAGTAGGAATAGAATACAACGGGAAAAAATATTACGACCTATACTATTCGCGAGAAAAATATACCGAGGAAAATCCAAATCTTTTTACATGCAAGACTTATATTAGTCCATATGGCATAAAAGGGATTGATTATGACACAAAAATATACCCTTACAGAGGTGAAGCCTACGCATACGGTTGGTTTTCCTGGGAGATGGCAATTTGTGCCGTGGAGGATGACCCGAATCATACGATGTGGATAGAAACGGGCGGCTCAGGCCAAAAAATTTTCCTGGAAGAAGGCTTTAAATTTCCTTCATATAATGTCGATAAAATTTCAACTCTGAAATTACAAGTATATTCAACGACCGATAAAGGGGAAATTTTGATAACAGACCAAGGCTTGATAAACGAAATCATCAGCGGCCTTGAAAGCAAAAGTGATTTTTCGCAGCACATAAAGGACTCGGCTTCATGGAAAGAAAATTGTAAATATGATCTATTTGTATATTATGATAATTCGCCGCTGTATGAATATATCGGGTATATCAACTCTGACACAATGGAGTTTTTCCCGGAAAGAATGATTCAGAAAAACGCCGGGGAACAAAACACCGAAAACACCGCTGCATAAATCCGACAGCAAAAATTCAAACGCGCAAGGTTGCAACCGCTCCGGAGAGGGTGCCATCGGCTTGGTACACCGCTTCCGCCCCCTCCGGGGCGCAGCAATATAAACACAGGAAAATTGTGAAAATATTTCACAAAGCCAAGCAGGTGGCGCCGCGCTTTCTGTCAAATCCGAAATAATGCTTGTTGATTCAGGGGGGGATTGTTATGAAACGCAAAAAAATACTTATTATTACAGCTGTTATTCTTATTATTTCTGTGCCGATTTTGATTTTTTTGTATTGGTCCGACATATATTCAATATTACCCATTGCAGAGGAAAATCTGGATTGCAGCGTTTTGGGAATAGAAAAGCTGTACGACAATCTTCTTGAATATGACAACACAATTAAAAATCCGGAGGAAGATACAGCTTTTGATGTTTCATCAGATGAATACAAGGCTATGCTTGAGCATCCGGATGACTATGCGGTCTGTTTCATAAACACAAAAATAACAAACCCTAACGAAGAAACTATGTTTTATATCAAGTTTAAAGGTGTTTCGGACTTCAACTGCGATGGTGAAAAAATAGGAATTTTCGCTCAGAAAGAGGGATATATTAACCCTTCTTTTTATACGGTAGGGTTTGAAAAGGGCGAAAATACAAGGTACTCAATATGGATAATAATCAGCAAGGACGATTATGAAAAAGTACAGAACAATATGGAAAACGCAGACATAAAAATTGAAATTACCGGCAGAAATGCGGACGGCTTTTGGGTGGGATTCCAATAAGCTCCGTACTCGGAGTGTAAAAATATTTCACAAAAGCCCGGACAAGCGCAGACGCAGTAACGCGGAGCGTAAATGCCCTGTAACATAAAGAGGGTGAGAAAAGATGAAAAAACGAGTAATAAAAAGAATACTTATTTCAATTCCGTTGGTGTTGTTCGCCGCATATATAGTTCGTGTTTGCAGCGGGGAATGGATGAAAAAAGAGAACCGAGTAAGCGAAGTCTGTTACGATGGCACGCAGATAGTAGGCTTTAAATATAACGGAGAGGAGTATTGTATACTTGATGATAAAAGCAGCTTTTTAAATGAGGAGTTCTTTCATTTAAAGGGATATTATTCATACCCATATTGCATAAACGACAAAAACGAAGAAGAACGAATATATCTTTTTTCACTTGAGCGTTTTTTAAATCTATTTACTCCGTAGGATTGTGTTTTGTACGGAGTAAAGGATGATTCCGAAAATTTCATTTGGTTTGATGAGAGTTACTACGGTCACTACATCAAGAGGGGCTTTGAATTCCCTACATTCGATAAAAACGAAGTTGCGGCATTGAAATTAATGTTTTACCCCGAACTTTCAAAACCGGATATAAGAATAACAGAAAAGCATCTGATTAATGAAATATTAGAAAGGGTTGTTAATGGCGAAAATTTATTGGACATTGTGAAAAAAATTGACGGATACGATATTACGGAAAAAGGTTTTATTGATATTGAGTATGCGGGCTATCCTATGTGTGAAACCATTGCTTCCGTAGAGGAAAACAGCGGTGAAGTTGTAGGTATAGGTCGCTTCGATGAAAAAATTAACAGAGATGAAAGCCCGTGGTGGATAAACTATTACAACGAGCACCCCGAAAAAGCTTTGGCGTATGAGGAAAGGAAACAAAAAGAACTGGAAGACGAGGAGAGGGCGGAAGAAAACGCAGAGAAAAACGCTGGAGAACAAAACACCGCTGCCGCTTCGTGAGATGATGAAATTGTGAAAATATTTCACAAAATAAAATCAAGGAGGAGCCCAAAATGACGATATATCAAGAAAAGTACAAAGAATTAGCGAAAGCGCAAAAGACAGAAATAAAAAAAGAAAACATAAAATTATTAATACAGGAAGCAATAATGTTAATAACTTGAAATGCCCCCCATTTGTTAGACAGTATGGCATACTGAATAATGATGGGGGTGTTTTCTATGCCAAAAGGAGTACCAAACAAACGCTACACACCGGAGTTCAAGGTGATGGTAGTGGAAACAATGCGTAAAGAAGGGGCGAGTTATTGCGAGACAGCACGACAATTTGAAATAGGAGACGATAAACGTGTTGCTGCATGGGAGCGCATCTATCTGACAGAGGATTGGAATATTAGTTACATTAAAAATAAAGATGGCGAAGGAATATTATCTTTTGGCGGACTGACAAAGCAAAAGTGAAAAATTGATTTGAGAAGAATTTAAGAATAAGCAGGCGGTAAATACGACCATACTGAAGCCCGGTTTGCAGGGGCGGTGTGAAAACCGTCCCTGCAGCTTTTTTGTGTTTTGATTTTACGATTGCAAGGTGTTTTGGGTTGTGAAGTTTCGGAGCGCTTTTACTGCGATGCGGGACTGCTTTTTTATTTTAAGGACTTTACACTTTTAAATAAAAGTGCTATATTAAAGCATATATTTTTATGGGCGCTGCGGCGCAAAAAGGGAGAGCGATTTTTCAATGAAAAGAACAAAAAAATTTCTTGCGGTGATGATGGCGGTTGCAATGCTCGTGACGCTTTTGCCGTCATTTCCCATTTCGGCATTTGCGGTAAGCGAGTCTGAGCTCAGCTTTTCTCCAGCCGAAAGCGAGGACAGTTGGTATGTAAGCGCCGCCTCTAGGGAAATAAGCGGAGAGCTTGTGATACCCTCCACTCACAGCGGCAAGCCGGTTACCGAAATAGATTATAACGGCTTCGCATATTGCACACAGCTTACTTCGGTTGTAATTCCGGATAGCATAACCTCTGTTAATTCATCGGCATTTTCCGGCTGCAGTGCGTTGGAAACAATTACCTTCCTCGGCTCTCCGAGCTATATAAGCGATGATGCATTTGATGAAACACCGTGGTATCAGAGGCTTCCTGACGGACCGCTGTACATAGGAACGATACTTAACAGCTATAAGGGCCTTATGCCGAAAAACACAAGGCTGACGGTAAGAGAGGGAACAAAAAGCATAGGCATCGGCGCGATTTTTCCCCAAGGCAATCTCGTTGCCCTGAGCATCCCGGAAAGCGTGGAATATTTTCCGGTATACGCAATGAACTACTGCGAAAACCTTTCCGAAATAACAATTGCTGCCGGCAATAAGGCGTATTGTGCGGAAAACAATGTGGTTTTCAGCAAGGACAGGACAAGCTTGCTTCTTGTGGGTGCGGGCTTGACCGGCGAATATACCGTGCCCGCCGGTGTTACGCATATCGGCGATAAAGCCTTCAGCCTGTGCACAGAGATTACAAAAATCAATATACCCAACAGTGTTTCAAGCTTGTCGGGCGATTGCTTTCTCGGCTGCGACTCACTCATGGATATAAATGTTTCATCGGGAAATCCGAATTATTATTCGACAGACGGCGTTTTGTTTGAGAACGACGGGAAAGTGCTTGTGGCTCTTCCGGGCGGAAGAACAGGTACATATACAATTCCCGAAGGTACAGCCTCAATGGGCTACGTGGCATTAGGTGAAAATGACAAGCTGCTGAGCGTGGTTGTTCCGGACAGCATGACCTCATTTAATCAGTTGTGCGGTGCTTCGTATGCTGTTGTACTGTACTGTTCGGCGGATTCACCGGCAAAGGCCTATGCTAAGGAGGAAAATATTTTTTGCTGTGCCGGAGGAGTCTGGTACGACAAAAACGGCGATGTTCAAAGTTCGGATTCACAGGAGTGCACCTACGGTGACGGACTGGTATTTTCTAAGTATTCGGACACATATTGTCTGAGCAGCGTGAACAGATGCCTCGAAAGTATTGTGATTCCGGCAACTGTATACGGGCTGCCCATGAATAATACGTTCTATCACGATGCGTTCCAAAACAGCGATTCCCTCAAATCAATCAGTGTTGCCAACGGAAACGAAGCCTTCAAGGCTATTGACGGCGTACTTTTTAATGCCGACGCAACAGAGCTTTTGTATTATCCCCAGGCCCGTGAAGGCGCTTACACAATCCCGCAGAGCGTTACGAAGGTGGATTATGCAGCCTTTGAAAACGCAAGAAACCTTACGGAATTGACAGTTTCGGGCGCAATTGAGAACCGTGCGTATATAAACAATCTCAATGGCTGCGACAGCCTGATTGCAATAAAGGCTGAGCAGAACGATAAGAATTATTCATCGGTCAACGGCGTGCTCTTTTCCAAGGATAAAAGCACCCTTATCAAATATCCGACCGGCAAGTCGGGCGCATATTCCGTTCCCGAAGGAACCGAAATCATCGAGGGCGGAGCGTTTGCATCCTGCGGGGAACTCACAACGCTCAATATTCCGAAAAGCATAGAACAAATGGAAGAATATTCCTGGGAGCTGTTTTATGGCTGCAATAAGCTTGCCGAGATAAATGTTGCATCGGACAATGAGAATTATGCTTCTGTTGACGGAGTGCTGTTTTGCTTAGATAAGTCGAGGCTTATTCGCTGCTTACCCGCCAGGGCGGGGGTTTATACGGTTCCGGACGGAACGGTCACAATAATAGAAGGCGCATTCAGAGGCTGTAAGCTTCTCACCGGCGTTGTGCTGCCGGAAAGTCTTAAAGAGATTGGAAACAGTGCCTTTTCATCGTGCAGCTCGCTTGAAACAGTAAGCTTTAATGAGGGACTTGAAATAATATCCGTGAGTGCGTTTGCAGACTGCGAAAAGCTTTCACTGTCATCTCTGCCTTCAACCCTTACAAGCGTTGACTCCTATTCCTTCGAGGGTACCGCATGGTACAATGCACAGCCCGAAGGCGTAGTATATCTCGGTGATGTAGCGCTCATGAAAGGCGAGCTTCCTCAAAATTCGGAAGTAACGATACGCAACGGCACAAGAGTGCTTGCAAACAGAATCTTCAGTGGGATTTCATGGGACAGCACAAACAACGGCATCAGCAAAATAACGCTCCCCGAAGGACTTGAGGTTATAGGCTGGTCTGCGTTTGAAGACTGCGACGCTCTTACCTCCGTGGACATACCATCAACTGTCAGAAATATAGATAGCAACGCATTTTATAATTGCGGAAACATAACCGAAATCACTATACCGCAGGCGGTTGAATATGTCGGAGCGAACGCATTTGTTGATTGTGACAAATTGAAAACCGTCAACTATAATGCTACCGATTGCAAAACATGGGGATATTTTGAAGACAACATGAGCATGTTCTATGTGGCACCCGTATTTGCCGATGAAAGTTCTCCGTCGGCAATAGATACGGTAAACATAGGCGCAAATGTACAGACTATACCCGCCTATGCCTTTTATCTGTGCAGAGAAATTGAAAGCATCACCTTCCCCGAGGGAATTAAGGAAATAGGCGACGGTGCTTTCAGCGGATGTGTAAAAATCAGTCAGATTGACCTTCCGAACAGCCTTGAACGTCTCGGAAGCTCATTCTATAACACAGCGTGGTATAACGCGCAGCCCGAAGGAATGGTTTATCTTGACGGCTTCGCATATGACTATAAGTGGCTTGAGGATGAACCGGAAAATCTTGAAATTACACTCAATGAAGGGACAAAAGGTGTAGCGGGAAGTGCATTTTCAAGTCTTTACGGCCTGAAAAAAATCACTCTTCCGGACAGCATTTCAAGCATAGGCTCATGGGCGTTCCACAATACGGCACTTACGGAGGTTGATTTGCCCGAAGGCATAAAATCCATAGGTCCGTGGGCGTTTTACGGTTGCGATGGAATGGTCAGCGTGGAACTGCCGGAGAGCATCGAATTCCTCGGAGAATATGCCATTGACGCATACACGGTTATTGACTGCAAAAACCTTGCGGAGGTTCAGGAGCTTTTGGATAACTTCAATCTGTATTGCTGGTACAGAACCGGCGGAAAGCTCTATGACCCGGAGGGTACACAGGTAAATCCGAATTCGGAAATAATTACAGATGAAAACGGTATATTCTTCAGAAGTCTTGGATACGGTACGCTTGAAATCATAGAGATGAAGGGCGCAGGTCAGCTTGAGGTTCCCGAGGAGTTCGCAGGCAAGCAGGTAACAAGCATTGAATATGCCAATACCAATCCGGGATTGGTAAAATCCGTGAAGATACCGAGAAGTGTTACATCAATATATGAGTATTCCTTCCCCTCGGGAGCAGACTTTACGGTTTACGGCTATACAGGCTCGCAGGCGCAGACCTATGCGCTTGAAAGAGGCAATACCTTTATAGCGCTCGATGCGGAAAATAAGATTTCGTCCTCCGAAATTACTGTTTCGCAAGGCTTCGCCTCAGGCATAATTGCCGGAAGCACGGTTGAGCAGACGGTTCAAAAGCTTTCAAACAATGCAGCAAGCCTCAAGGTGTTCGACACACAGAACGTGCAGGTTGTTAACACATCCGCAAAAATGGGCACCGGCTTTGTGATAAAGCTTTACGACGGCAATAATAATGTTGTTGACGAGGTTACTGTGGTGGTTAAGGGCGACCTCAACGGCGACGGCTCTGCAGCGGCAGCCGATGCACGCCTTGCGCTGCGCTGCGCAACTTCACTTGAAACACTTAACGCGGCTCAGAATTCGGCGGGTTCAATATCGGGTGGAGCAAAACCGACCGCGGCGGATGCAAGAGCGATTCTTCGTGTAGCAACAGGGCTTGAAAGCTTCTGATGTAAAAACATGTTCTATGAAAGGCTGCCGCAGACAATGCGGCAGCCTTTTTAAGATGGATTTTCCGGAGCGGCACGAGCGAAAACACATGTATTCCGCAGTGCCGGCATATTGACAATCGGCGTCACATATGATATTATTACAAGCGGTATAAGTGGTGGAGTCTGTCATAGAGCGGCCTATATTGCTGCTTTATTTATACCGATAGTCGAACGATATTTCGATTAGATTGTCTGTACTTATAAGTACCGTCAAAGACAGAGCCGTTTGGTTCTGTCTTTTTTGATTAACAGTCGGTCAATCGTTGTATTGTTTTCGGCTTTTTTGACAGAACACCGCTTTTCGCTGTATTGCGAAGCGGTGATTTTCTTTACCATACAATAATGGGGGCTTGATATGAATAAACATGTTATTGACGATGCCCGACGTTGCCTGCAATGCAAGAAGCCGCAATGCTCGGAGGGCTGCCCGCTTCATACGCCCATCCGTGACGCAATAAGACTGCTGCTTGACGGCAAAATCGAACAGGCGGGAAAGATGATTTTTGACAACAACCCGCTATCGATTGCCTGCAGTCACGTTTGTCCGCAGGAAAACCAATGCGAAGGTCACTGCGTGATGAATAAAACCGGTATGCCGGTGAACATAAGCGAAATTGAAAAGTATATTTCAAGCTTTTATCTGAGCACCTGCTCGCGAAAAAAATCAGACAAATGGGCGGGCAAGGTCGGTATTATCGGCTCGGGTCCGGCGGGAATGACGATTGCATTCCTGCTTCTCGGGCTGAATTACAGCGTCACAATATACGAGGGAAGCGACTATGCCGGAGGCGTTATGCGTTACGGTATTCCGGAATTCAGGCTGCCGAAAAAGAATCTTGACGAGCTGACAAAAATGCTTACGGATATGGGCGCGGTTATCCGGCCGAACACCACAATCGGCGCAAACCTTACCGTTGATGACCTTTTCCGTGACGGCTTTGATGCGGTATTCATCGGTACAGGCGTCTGGAAGCCGCAGAGGCTTGATATTAAAGGGGAGAGTCTGGGAAATATTCACTATGCCATTGAGTATCTCAGAAATCCCGATGCTTACTCCCTGGGTGATTCGCTTATTGTTATCGGCTCGGGANNAAATACGGCCATGGATGTTGCAAGAACCGCCATAAGGCACGGTTGCCGCGAGGTAAGCGTTGTGTGTAACTGGGATGAAAAAGCTGTTACGGCAAGAGCGGTGGAGCTTGATTACGCAAAAATTGACGGTGTGAGCTTCAGATACAAAAAATCCGTTGTGGAATTCAGGGAAAACGGAGCGGTTTTTGCCGACTCCGTACAGGATGAAAACGGAATCCGGCCTTTACAAGGAACGGAAGAGCTGATTCCCGCAGATTCCGTTATTATTGCAATCGGTCAGGCACCGCGCGCGGTTATAGTTTCATCGACAAGCGGCATAGGCATAGGTGACAGCGGGCTTGTAAGCGTTGACGAGAGCGGCAGAACGACGAGAATGGGGGTCTTTGCCTCGGGGGATGTTGTTACGGGAGCAAAGACAGTTGTTGAAGCGGTGCGGGTATCAAAGCGGGTTGCAGCCGCTATTGATGACTATGTGAAAACGGGGAAGTGGCAAAACGCAGAGGCATGAATCCCGAAGAAAATTAAAACCGCAGCAGAGCGGCGTGTCCCGTATTATATCTTGGAGGAATTGATAAAAATGGAAGCATTATTCAGTAACATATTTAATATTGAGTGGCAGCAGATAGTGATGTGGATTATCGGCGGAGTGCTTATTCTGCTTGCAATAAAAAAGGATATGGAGCCGGCGCTGTTGCTGCCTATGGGCTTCGGTGCGATACTTGTTAACCTGCCGATGTCCGGCGCGGTGACTCAGGTGATTGACGGAATAAAGGAAATAGGCGTTATCGACATTCTGTTTGACTCCGGCATTTCAAATGAGCTTTTTCCGCTGCTGCTGTTTATCGGCATAGGGGCGATGATAGATTTCGGGCCGCTTCTTGCCAATCCTAAGCTTATGCTGTTTGGTGCGGCTGCGCAAATGGGAATATTTATAACCTTGATTTTTGCAACGCTTCTCGGTTTTCCGATTAAGGACGCTGCGTCAATTGCAATAATCGGTGCTGCCGACGGTCCGACTTCAATATTCGTTGCAAACTATTTTCAATCAAACTATCTTGGACCCATCATAGTTGCGGCATATTCCTATATGGCTCTTGTGCCGATTATTCAGCCGCCTGTTGTGCGCATGCTGACAACAAGAAAAGAACGCTGCATACGCATGAAATATAAGGATGTCAAAATATCGAAAAGAACCCGCATAATGTTCCCGATTATCGTAACAATTATTGCAGGCATCATTTCACCGCGTTCGGTTGCCCTTATAGGTTTTTTGATGTTCGGTAACCTTATAAGAGAGTGCGGAGTTCTCAATTCTCTGTCCGAAACAGCGCAGAATGCCCTTGCAAACCTTGTAACCCTGCTTCTGGGAATTACCGTTGCCGCAAGGATGACGGCGGACGCGTTCCTCAATACAAAAACCCTTATGATTCTTGCCCTCGGCCTGTTTGCATTTGTCTTCGACACCGCGGGAGGCGTGCTGTTTGCAAAGCTTATTAACCTTTTCCTCAAGAGCGACAAAAAAATCAATCCGATGATAGGTGCGGCGGGAATCTCCGCGTTTCCGATGTCGGCAAGAGTTATACATAAAATGGGGCTCAAGGAGGACAACCAGAACTTTCTGCTTATGCATGCCGTCGGTGTAAACGTATCGGGGCAGATAGCCTCGGTAATAGCCGGCGGAATGATAATGAACTATTTCGGATAAGGCGACTTTCGTCGCTTCAAGGAGGAATTTATATGTCGGAAGCAATCATGGATGCACTCCGGTGCATGCTCACGGGAATGACGGGTATTTTTACCGTCACAACCGTAATTATTCTCTGTATAAAGCTGTTGAATGCTTTAACAAGGGAAACGGATGAGGACTCAAAGCAATAGGGCGGTTTTCTGAGCCGTGCCGTTTGTGATGCGTTAAATTTGTTTTTTACAAAAATATTTTTCATCTTTCCCCGGCGGTATTGAATCGCCGGGGACAGTGTGATATCATAAGCCGAAAAAGAGGCTTTGCGATTACCGGAGGATGGGAATATTATGAAAAAATGCAAAAAAGTTTTATTGGGTATAGGCTGCGCGGCAATGGCGGTTGTTGTCGGAGCCGCGGCATGGAAGATTGCAGTACATCAGCAATCTAAAAAATACAACCTCATAACACCGGATGTTTCGTCGATTCCCGCACCGGTACAAGGTCCGCTCAGGGAGGACGATGTTCAGCTCAGCGAGGTCAAGATGCATTATGCCGTCTACGGCGAGAGCGGACACGCACTTATTCTTGTTCACGGGAACGGCGGAAGCCATAAGTCACTCGAGGAGGCTGCGCGGTATCTTGCAAATGATTACACGGTTTACGCAATTGACAGCCGCTGTCACGGGCAGAGCAGCGACCCGGGTGAGATATCATACGACCTGATGGCAAAGGACATCAAGGAGTTTTCGGAGGCTATGGGGCTTGAAAAACCTTATCTGATGGGGCATAGCGACGGCGGAATAAACGCCCTCACGGTGGCTTACACATATCCTGATTTGCTCGGCGGCTTTATTTCGTGCGGTGCCAATACCGCTCCGGACAAATTCAAGCCGTATTTTACAATAGGCGTCAAGCTTGCGGATATGGGAAAGCATGAAAAGCTCAACGATATGATGCTTACTCAACCCCATATAAGCAAGGAGCAGCTTTCGCAAATTAAATGTCCGGCATATATAGTTGCGGGAGAGTCGGATATAATGTGGCTCTCCGACACAGCGTTCATCTGCGAAAGCATACCCGGAGCAAAATCGGCAATCATAAACGGCGGAAGCCACTCATCGTATATGTCGCACGACGGAAAGCAGGCATACGTTATTGCACGCGATTTTTTTGAAACAATATAAATTGCGGCAAACGCATTTCCCGACAAGGTCTGTGCGAAAGCATGAAAGGAAGCGGAATCAATGAATTCGGAAAAGAAAAAAGAACTTCAAAACGCATACAGAAACAGGGCGGTTGTCGGCGGGGTTTACTGCATAGAATGCAGCGGTAACGGACGCCGATGGATAAGAGCGACGGAAAATATTGCCGCTATTAAAAACAGATTTAATTTTGCCGTTGCGACAAAATCCGCTCCGGATCCCGGCATGCGAAACGAATGCGATGAATTCGGAATAAAATCCTTCTCTCTTACAGTTCTTGAGGAGCTTGAGAAGAAGGAGACTCAAACCGACAAAGAATTTTCCGACGACCTTGAAGCTTTGCTTCAGCTGTGGCTGGAAAAATACGAGATTAATGCTTGATTAATATCAATTCCATAAATTGTTTCTTATATTTTTGAATCGCGGCAGCATAATATGAATGCAAACGCAAACATTTTAAAATGTAAGGAGTGTAAAACGATATGGCAAGCGGAAAGTCTATGGTTCCCGAAGCTCGCGCAGCTCTTGACAAGTTCAAGATGGAGGCAGCTTCCGAGGTAGGCGTTAATCTTAAGAATGGCTACAACGGTGACCTCACCTCTAAGCAGGCAGGTTCTGTCGGCGGCCAGATGGTTAAGAAAATGATAAAGTCTTACGAAGACAGCATTAAATAAATTGTTTTCGGAATAAGACGGGAGCCGTCGCGTAAGCGGCGGCTTCTTTCGTGGAAGATTATGCATAATATTGCACATATACTGTATAAAATTTCATACATTTTTATAAAAACTTATAAATTTTAGAATATTTATGCAAAAACGCTTGATTTTCTGCATATCTGGTGTATAATACAACCCATAATATACATAACGGAGGAAAAAACGTCATGAAAGAGATAAAAAAAGTTGTACTTGCCTACTCGGGAGGACTTGATACCTCTATAATAATCCCCTGGCTCAAAGAGAATTATAACAACTGCGAGGTTGTTGCGGTTTCCGGAGATGTCGGTCAGGGAACCGAGCTTGACGGACTTGAGGAAAAGGCAAAGAAGACCGGCGCGTCCAAGCTGTATATCGAGGACCTCAAAAAGGAGTTTGTTGAGGACTATATCTATCCCACACTCAAGGCGGGTGCGGTGTATGAGGGCGAGTATCTTCTCGGTACCTCGTTTGCACGTCCGATAATTGCAAAAAGAATCGTTGAAATAGCCAAAAAAGAGGGTGCAGATGCTATCTGCCACGGCTGCACCGGCAAGGGTAACGATCAGGTTCGTTTTGAGCTTGCAATAAAAGCGTTTGCCCCGGAGATGGAAATAATCGCTCCCTGGAGAATATGGGATATTAAATCCCGTGAGGAGGAGATTGAGTACGCCGAGGCGCACAACATCCCTCTTAAAATAAACCGCGAAACAAACTACTCGAAGGATAAGAACCTCTGGCATCTTTCCCATGAGGGGCTTGACCTTGAAGACCCCGCAAATGAGCCGCAGTACAACAAGCCCGACTTCCTTGAGATGGGCGTTTCTCCCGAGGCGGCGCCCGACAAGCCCACCTATGTAAAGCTTACCTTTGAAAAGGGTGTTCCGGTTGCTCTTAACGGCGAGAAGCTCGGCGGAGTTGAGATGGTTGAAGCGCTCAACAAAATCGGCGGCGAAAACGGAATAGGTCTTGCAGACCTCGTTGAAAACAGGCTTGTGGGAATGAAGTCGAGGGGTGTGTATGAAACTCCCGGCGGAACGATACTTTACAGAGCACATCAGGTGCTTGAAACAATAACGCTTGACCGCGATACCCAGCACTACAAGGAGCTTGTGGCTAACCGCTATGCGGAGCTTGTGTATTTCGGCCAGTGGTTCACACCTCTGCGTGAGGCTCTTGCGGCATTTGTCGATAAAACGCAGGAAACCGTTACGGGCGACGTCACGTTAAAGCTCTACAAGGGCAACATGATAAATGCCGGCGTCACCTCTCCCTACTCGCTTTACAGTGAGGATTTTGCTACCTTTGACGCGGACGAGGTTTATAATCAGAAGGATTCCGCAGGCTTTATCAACCTGTTCGGTCTGCCGCTCAAGGTTAAGGCAATTCTCGAGGCGGAGAGAAACAAATAAAAAAACAACGAAAGGCGCAGGATATATGAAACTCTGGGAAGGACGCTTTCAAAAGGAGCTTTCCGCAACCACCAACGACTTTAACTCCTCAATAAGCTTCGACAGCCGCATGTTTTCTCAGGACATCACCGGCAGCATAGCCCATGCTACGATGCTCGGAGCCAAGGGCATAATATCGGATGCCGACATGCACACGATAATCGACGGTCTTACAGGCATACTTGAGGATATAAACAGCTCAAAGCTGGAGATAGACAAAGGCTGTGAGGACATTCACACCTTTATTGAGGCGGAGCTTACACAGCGCGTGGGCGATGCGGGAAAACGCCTTCACACGGCGCGCAGCCGTAACGACCAGGTGGCGCTTGATGTGAGGCTGTATCTGCGTGACGAATGCACTCAGCTTCGTTCGCTTGTTGCAGAGCTTATTGCAACAATATGCAAAAAGGCGGAGGAGTACTCCGATGCGGTAATGCCGGGCTACACTCATCTTCAGCGTGCTCAGCCGGTCACCTTCGGGCACTATATTCTCGCCTACGCACAGATGCTTTTGCGCGACCTCGGCAGACTTGATGATGCGGCAAAGCGTATGAATATTTCGCCTCTCGGCAGCGGCGCGCTTGCGGGAACTACATATAATATAGACCGCGAGATGACGGCAAAGCTGCTCGGCTTTGAGGCGGCGTGTGAAAACTCGCTTGACGGCGTGTCAGACAGGGATTTCTGCATCGAGCTTGCGTCCGCACTCTCCATAATCATGGTTCATCTTTCGCGCTTTTCGGAGGAAATAATCCTCTGGTGCTCGCATGAGTTTAAATTTATTGAGCTTGACGATGCGTTTTCGACCGGCTCAAGCATAATGCCGCAAAAAAAGAACCCCGACATAGCGGAGCTTGTGCGCGGAAAATCCGGCAGAGTATTCGGCGACCTTATGACGTTGCTTACGGTTATGAAGGGGCTTCCGCTTGCATACAACAAGGATATGCAGGAGGATAAGCAGGCTATATTCGATGCCTTCGACACCGTGAAAATGTGTCTGACTGCGTTCATACCTATGCTTGAAACCATGACCGCGCTTACAGATAATATGTACCGTGCGGCTGCGAAGGGCTTCATAAACGCGACCGATTGTGCCGACTATCTTGTCGGCAAAGGCTTGCCATTCCGCGACGCGTATAAGTGCGTGGGACATCTGGTTGCGGTTTGCATTGAGGCGGACGAAACTCTCGAAAGTCTTCCGCTCGAAAAATACAAGCAAGCCTGTGAGCTGTTTTCGGATGACGTGTACGATGCGATAAATCTTGAAAAATGTGTGCGCGACAGAAAATGCAAGGGCGCTCCGTGCCCCGAAAACGTGGTTGCTCAGGCACAGGCGATACTCGGCAAATTACAAAAGTAAGGCAAGGTGTGTATATATGAAGAATTTTCTCAGTCTGACATCGGTTACTCCTCAGACAATAACGGAGCTGCTTGATTACGCAGACAGACTTAAATATGAAAGCAAACATTCAATATCTCACAAGGTGCTCGACGGAAAAGCGCTCGGAATGATTTTTCAGAAGGCGTCCACGCGTACAAGAATATCCTTTGAGATGGGCATGTATCAACTCGGAGGCACCGCGCTGTTTTTAAGCTCAAACGACATGCAGCTCAACCGCGGCGAGAGCATAAGCGATACCGCAAGGGTGCTTTCCCGATATCTTGACGGTATAATGATAAGAGCCTACTATCATTCCGACGTTGAGGAGCTTGCCAAGAACAGTGAGGTTCCGGTTATAAACGGACTTACCGACTTCTGCCATCCGTGTCAGGTGCTTGCGGACCTTATGACGGTTCGCGAATACAGGGGTGCTCTTGAAGGACTGAAGCTTTGCTACATAGGGGACGGAAACAATATGGCGAACTCCCTTATTGTGGGCGGACTCAAAACCGGAATGAGCGTCAGCGTGGCTTGTCCCGAGGGCTACGAGCCGAGCCCGAGAGTTCTTACCTTTGCCAAAAGCTATGAGGGCGACTTTTCACTTGTGCGAGATCCTCTTGAGGCGGCGGCAAATGCCGATGTAATCTTTACGGATGTATGGACCTCAATGGGGCAGGAGAGCGAGAAGGCGGCAAGAAAAGCGGCGTTCTGTGATATCTATCAGGTTAATGATGCTGTTATGGCGGCGGCGAACGAGGGCTGTATGGTTCAGCACTGCCTGCCGGCGCATAAGGGCGAGGAAATAACCGAGAAGGTTTTTGAAGCTCACGCCAAGGAGATATTTGACGAAGCAGAAAACCGTCTGCATGCTCAGAAGGCGGTTATGGCTACGCTGATGATATAAATAGCACCGCACGCGCTTCGCGCGAAAAATCATGAATGATAACCTCACGGAACAGAGCGGAATCAAAGCTTCCGACTGTTTCGGAGAACATTGAATGACTGATTCGGGGCTTTCAGCGTGCGGCTTTATATGCAACGATAATTGTGGTATTTTCCATCCGGAAAACCTTTTCGGCGCGCGTAAAGCCTGCCTCAAGCAGCATGGATATCTGGTTGCTTACGGTGCACGGCGTATCGTAGTGGTAAAACGCATCGGCAGGTATATTCTGCTCGCGGCGTATGCGTTCGTTTTCCGAATACCAGAAATCCTCTTCCGATTGTTCTTCAACCATATAGTCACATTCTATATATATTCCGTTCTCTTTAAGAGAGCGGAATATTTTTTTATACAGAGCGGTTTTGGAAGCGTGAGAAAAATGGTGCATGGTCTGAAAGGAAACCGCACAGTCATACATGCTTTCTCCCAGCTGTGTATCAAAATAGCTTGCACATATAAGATGAAGACTGCGTTCGGGGTGCTTTGCAAGCAGTCTGTCAAGCATTTCTTGTGTGAGGTCAATTCCGGTGACGTCAATATCCGGCATGACAGAAAATATTTCATCAAGCTCAAGACCTGTACCACAGCCGAGGTCAAGCAGCGAATGTGCTCCGGACGGAACAAGCTGTGCCATCAGCTTGTATCCCTCGCGGCAGCCTTCAACCTCGCAAAGCATGTGCTCATCGTAGCCGTCTGCTCTCGCAGCAAAAAAATCCTCCATTTTTTCGATAATTTCGGACATACAGCTTCTCCGTTCATGTTTTTTTAAAAATATAACACCTAAGACCGGCTTTGTCAAATGCCCGGAATTTCTTTTTTAACCGTAAAATCCATAAACCTTGGTTTATAGTCAATAAAATGTCATTAATTTTTATTTTCGGAATAAACATTTAAGTCGGCGTGTCAAGCCGAAAGAGCACACAAAAGCAAAAAACCGCAATAACTTGACACAAAAGGGTTTAAAGACATGCAAAACAGTGAATATCAGGTCGAAAAAGCTTAAAAAAGTAAATGGTTCAACAAAAAGTGTCAATTTTATTGTAGATTTATCAATTGCCATTTTGCCAAAATCTATTGCATAGTCATTTTTCCACGATATAATTAGGTCGAACAATAAAAATGTCGAGAGGTGGAGAACGGTGAGGTTCATAAACTTGTTCGGACGAAAAGACACGTCAATTCAAAAACGGGCATTCTCATTGCTGATGGCTTCTTTAACAATGCTCATGTGTATTCGGGCCGCAGTTACGGTGCGTGCGGCAGGGGAATACATCAACGCCCCCGGCGGAAACATAACTTCGTCATTGTCCGCCTCACAGGTGGCGGCAATGTTTGAGCAGGGAGCATCAGTAGCTGTTACGGATAATGTGGTTGTTGTAAAGAACGCTTCAGGTTTTACTGTTACTGTTAAGAGTAATATGCTCCTCACAGGCACAGTAAATATAGGTTCGGATGTGACGCTTCAGCTTATCAGTAACGGTGATTACACAATAAAGCGCAGCTTCGGCTTCGGGAATGAAACATCTTATATGTTTTATTTATCATCTTCCACTGCGGGATTGACGCTCGGCAGCGGGTCAGTAACAGCTGAAACCGACACGATTACATATTATTTCAGCAACGGTGATGAGGAAATCTGGCCCGTAGGAGACGTTTCGGAGCTTACAGAATCCGTTCAGGAAAGATATGTGACACACACAAAGGTGAACACCGTAATAAATAACACCATGACGGGAACGCTTACGATTGACGGCGGTGCCGAATACGAAAGAGATTACACAGGTACCGGTTATTCATTTGATGACCAAAGCAATTCGACCGGAAACATGATAAAGGTTGCAAACGGAACGGTTACGTTGTGGAGCGGTGTAACGTTACAGAACAATAAAACCCCGGGTGTGGATTCAGTAGGAGGAAGCGCCGTTAATTTGCAAAGCGGTAAAATTTATTTTTACGGCGGAACAATCAGGCGATGTGTTAGCTGTAAAACAGATATATTTACTTCGGGACAAACCGGTTCCTCAAAAGGAGACGGCGGAGCGCTTCTCTTCAACAGTCAGACAGCGTTTGGTTATATATACGATTGCACAATAACACAGTGTGAATCCGATAACAGCTCTGCAATAAGCCAATGGGGAGGTTCAACGCTGTTCTTTCTGGGCGGTTCGGTGTACGACAATTTTTCGTATGGCGACGAGGACTATCCCGCACAGGCAATTTCAACATATTCAGCCTCATCGACACATTCATCAACACTGTATATGTACGGCGGTGCGATTAGCAGTAATGACGGAATAAATCATTCGGCGGATATCAGAATAAGCAGCGGAAGAAACAAACTGAACCTTTTCGGCGGTTCAATTGATACTCTCGGAATGAATTCAAGTGACGGAACTGTAAATATATACGGCGGACAAATAGCTACTCTTACAGGGAAAAATGATGACAATATTACAAGCACAGTCGTTTACAGCTATCCCGGCGGCTCCAAGCTTCAAACAGTAACCATTGAAAATTCTGTAAACGCAACCGGCAATCAAACTGTTCAGGTGAAAGCAACCTCCGCAGGAGTAACGAAATATGCAGTCGATACCAACGGTATAGGTACGTTGAGCACACCGAACACAAGCTTGCATATGCTGCTCCATAACGGTACATACGAAGTTGAGATTGTTTCCCGTTCAATGAAGAAAACCTACGTCGTTACGGTGGAAATACCCGATATTGACCATGAGGGCAGTATGGTTCTTCCCGATGACACTGTGCGTACCGGAACCAAGCACGAAAAGATGGATGAATTGGGCAATGTAATTGATACGACCTACACCTATACATTCACCGCCGCCGTTACAGGGCGCACAATGACTAAGCCGGTTATAGAATCACAGACCGAAAGCAGTGTAACCATTGCAGCGGCAGGAACAGGGAATGGGCAGGACGGCGTAATAGAATACGGAATAAGCAACAATGAGAACGGCCCGTATACGTATCAGTCAACAAACGTTTTTTCAGGTATAAGCGGTACGAAATATTTTAAGGTTAAGGCGTACGCTTACGGCAGCAGCCTGAACACCTCGGAATCCGAATTTGCCGAAATGGTTAATCTGCTTGTCCCCACCCTCGAGCTCGGAGGCGACGTTGAAATTACAAAGGGCGATTCACATGTTTTCATAGCCGCTGTCACTCCGGCCGGCTTCCCCTCCGAAAGAATAAGCTGGACGATAGCTCCGGAGAGCGGAACTCTTAATGCTAATACACACTATATCAAAAACGCAGACGGAAGCTGTACACTTACCGTAGCTACCGATGAAAGCTGTGTGATTATACTTACCGCAGAGCTGCTTGACGCAGATTCCCAATCGTACCTTAACATAATATCCGACAGTTTGCGCGTCATACCGACGGCATCGGGGGGCTCCGGAGGAGTCTCACCCTCATTCACGGTGACGATTCCGGAAGCATTGAACATAGTTTCGGATGTGGGCAGCTTCCGTATAAACGGAGACACATACAACTGCGTTTCGGAAACGGTCAGTGTCAGACTTGATTCACATAACAGCTTTAAGCTGATAAGCGAGAGCAACGTGGCTTTAGATTATGCTCTTTACAGTGATGCAGAGTTGACAAGCGCAATATCCTCCGGCGCGACGATAGCAACCTTTAATCCCAATGCATCGTCAATGGTAGTATTTTATTACACCATAGATTCGTCGAAATATTCCGGCACTTATACGGATACGCTTACATTTACCGTTGCATTTACTTGAGGCGGACCCCGGGGTAATGGTCAAAACTGTTAATTAAAGGAGTCGGAAGCTATGGAAAAGCATACAAGAAGAACTATAATAACCACGGTGGTTATCTGCCTGTTCCTATTCGGAGGTGCACTTGTCGCAACAAATTATGAAAAGTGGTTCGGTGCTTCACCTGTAGGACCCTCCGGCAGAATAGGCTCCGGTGAATCCACGGGAACAACGTTGCCGATAGACCCGGATGCCGGAGAATATGTTACAACACAATCCGCTCAGGAGAGCAATGGCGGAATTTCAATACCGGGATGGGCGAAAATATCTATTCCCGCAGGCGAAAAGGACATATCAGTGGATTTTCCGAATCCGGAAAAGAATGCCGGAAAATACTATCTCTCCTTTGAGCTCAGACTCAAGGACAGCGGAGAGGTTTTATATAAATCGGGGCTTGTTCCCCCGGGTCAGACCATACAGAAAATAAGCCTTTCAAGGACGCTTAACGAAGGTACATATAAGGCGGTTATTCATGTTCAGCCGTATAAAATGGACGAAAACCGGACTTCGACCAACAACGCGGATATGGAAACAGACCTTGTTGTATATAGAAAATAAACCTAAAATAACAGGAGGAAAACTCAATGAAAAAGGCAATATCGTTAACTCTGGCACTTGTATTACTGTGTGCTCTTGCAGTTCCTGCAATGGCAGCAGGTGCAAACACTGCAATTTCTTCCCCCGCAACCTCTGGCGTGATGGACATCACATTTGATGTGGCATCCACATACGAAGTTAGCATCCCCGATGATGTGGCGTTCAGCGACACAACGGAAGTTACCGGAAACATAGTATCCTTGAATTCCGGTGCTCTCATAGACTTCGGTGAGACGCTTACTGTTACAATAAGCAGTCTGAATTTTGAAACTACTTACAGAATGAAAGATAATGATAACGCCAGCAACTATCTTTCTTACACAATTAAGAAGGGCGACACTGCTGTGAGCACAAACAACGCAGAGATACTCTCCGTTGCGGCTGCGGACGCATATGCCGGCTCCTCTAACTCTGCCGAGCTTAAATTCCAGGCTGCTCAGCCCACTATTTCAGGTGATTACGCAGATATTCTTACCTTTACCGTGGCGGTGGCTTAATTTAACATCCTATTTAAATCAACAGGTTCATTAAACAATAGGAAGCAACACATTTTTGTATTACATGCCGGCGGTGCTATAGGCGCGTAAAAATGTCGGCAAAGGATATCCGGATGGTGAAGATGCGCGGGGAATCTCTTGCATTATGAAACAGTCTGCGGCTGCCGGAAATAACGGCACCGTTATCGGAGTCCCCGCAAATTTTCCGGAAATCCGTTATCTCCGCCGAAAGGCGGAAACGCAGGTATCTTTCCGGACGCAACAACGTTTGCGGTCGGTTGAGAGGATACATATATCCCCGGAATCCTGCTCTCACCGGCAGGAAACGAGAGGAACGGAAGCGTCGCAAATCATCACTGACTTACAACACAGAAAAATAAAGCTCACGATGTTTTCCGTTCCTCTCCTTCAAATAGCTTTGTTCCGGGTGAAAAATCCTCTTTTTCCACACATCCGACCGCTTTCAACATGCGTTACCGGGCCTGCAAAAGCTTTAAATTGCTGCTCCGCTTTGCTGTTATGCTGCCGCCGGGCACGAGTCCGGCGAAAACTGTGCGGCAGCCGTATTGGCACGGCAGAGATGAAAGCGGTAAGAGGCTTGCAATTTATATAGAGGGCTGTAGAACAACAGCCCTTTCTTTTTATATTTTTCGAGAAACAAGGACGCATTGATAAAGTGTCAATTTTATTGCAGGTTTATCAATTGCCATTTTGACAAAAACTATTGATTATATTTAAGGACAGGTTATAATTTAATCAAACAGGAATACAGCAGATTGTCTTCAGGCTTTATGCGGAAACATCTGTGCTTCGGTTGAATCCCCTCATTCCGAAGCCCTGTTTACTACCCCCCCCAAAGGTCCTGCTCTCACCGGCAGGATGAGGCGGTCCCCACCGCCTTTAAGGAGAGAAACGCGGGGAGCGAAACCATCGACAACCGCAACACAAAAGCTCATTTCCTTCCGCGCTTCTCTCCGCTACCTCGCATCGCGGGATTAAAAATCCCGCGGAAACGGTGAAGAATTGCCGAGAACCTTACAAAGCATGCATTTGCAGCGCAGCCGGACGATGCGGTTGCCGTATTGGCGCAAGTGCGGCAGGGTGAGGGGATGACAATTCGGATGTCAATGACATCCCGCCGAAAAGAAGTCCGCAATCTCTTTTGAGGTTGCGGACCTTTTAGTGTGTCCTCGATTTTTGTCGCTTATTGACACAAAAGGAAAGTGTGTTATAATTACAATAAGAAAACCGAAGATTACAGTCATCAACGCAATACGGAAAATAATATTATATGATATGAGAATGAGTAATTTAATTGTGAATGCTGTCAGGCTTTATCAGAGAAAGGCGCCGGATTCAATGCGCAGCAGCTGTCTGTTTGAGCCTACGTGCTCGGAATATATGATTTTGGCGGTTGAAAAGTACGGATGGTTTAAAGGCCTTTTTAAAGGAATAAAAAGAATATTACGCTGTCATGAGCCGAACGGAGGAGTTGATTATCCGTAAGGCGGCATTATGCGTGAAAAAGGGAGGTTTTTATGGCTGAATACAAATGTGTGCCGGTGGGTAATCCGGCGGTGAATTCAAAGAGCTTCACGCTTGAAACCGGAGCGGGCATCTATCAGAAGGTCATAAACGAACACGCTTCGGACGGCTGGATGCTGCTTTCAATCCGCAAAATTTCACTTCATGAAAAGCAGGGCTGTCTGAAAAGTCTGCTTTCCCGTGGCTCGGGCTCTTCCATGGGCATCAACATGTTGGTTTTCGTCCGCGGGGAGGAAAACTTTATGTACGTGCCGGGCAACGCCTATTTGACACCGGAGGCGGAATCGGCAGTCAGAAGCAGCATTGAAGAATTAAAAGCCTGTCCGCCCCGGGCGCAGTCCCTGCCGCCTGCTACATCATCTCCCGCGGGCTCATCTCGCAGCAATACGGTTATAGCCTTGCTTGCGGTGATTTTTGTTCTGCTTGCGGTGATAGTTGCCGCGCTGGGTTGGCTTGTGTTTAAGAACGGAGTACCGGGGAATATCAGCGGTATGTTCGACAACCGCGTTGTTACACAATCAGATACCGGAAAAGAGAGCGTAAAAAGCGGAGGCAAAACCCCTTCGTCACTTTATGCTGATGTCTCGACACCTGTTCCGGGTGCATCGTCAACATCAGCAAAGAGGTTCAGCGCGGGCGGCTCGCATACGGTATTTATCAGAGATAACAAAACCGTATCAGCCGTCGGCAGCAATGCTTATAATCAGTGTGCCGTATCCGGCTGAAGCGATATTGCAGCTGTCAGTGCGGGACTTTCGTATACGGTAGGGCTTAAAAGCAACGGAACAGTTACGGCGGTTGGTGACAACAGCGAGGGCTGTTGCAACGTCGGAGACTGGACAGGTATAACAGCAATCAGCGCGGGCGGTTACCATACGGTCGGCTTGAAAAGCGACGGAAGGGTTGTTGCCGTCGGGTATAATGATGACGGCCGCTGCAATGTGAGCGGCTGGTCGGATATAATCGCTGTAAGCGCGGGTGCGTTTCATACTGTGGGTTTGAAGCGCGACGGAACAGTGGTTGCCGTGGGACTTAATGAATACGGACAGTGCAACGTGGGAACCTGGAGAGATATAGTTGCCGTAAGCGCAGGAACCAACCATACCGTAGGCTTGAAAAAAGACGGCACGGTGGTGGCTGCAGGCTATAACATATATAATCAGTGCAATGTTCAGGGCTGGAAAGATATAGTGGCGATAAGTGCCGGAAATGTTCACACCGTCGGCCTCGTGAAGGATTCAACCGCAGTTGCCGTAGGCTACAATGATGACGGCCGCTGCAATGTGAGCGGCTGGAGCGGAATAATTTCGGTAGATGCCGGAGACTGGCATACCGCAGGGCTCAAAGGCGATTATACAATGATTTCAACGGGCTTAAATACGGACGGTCAATGCAACGTATCAGGTAAAAGCATACATTAAATAAAAATTTATTACGAAACGGGAGGAAAAGACATGGCACAGTACAAATGCGTACCGGTAGGCAGCTTGGTAGCAACCGCAAAGAATTTCACACTTGAAACAGGGGCAAACACATACCAGAATATCATCAACCAGCAAGCCTCCGCGGGCTGGGAGCTGGTGACGATTTATCCGGTTACCCTCAACAAGAAATCCGGCTGTCTGGCTTCGATTTTCGGCAAGGGTGATGCTTCCGCCACATTTGACATGCTCGTTTTCAAAATAGGCTGATTTTACACATAGGTACAACATAAAAGCACAATGAGCGTTCGGAGGGAAAGCTATGTTTTGCAAAAACTGCGGAAAAGAGTATGACGACAGCGTAAATTTTTGTGTTATATGCGGACAGAGGCTGGTTGCGTCTGCGCCGCCGGAGGAGACAGCTGAATTGACTCACGAGCCGGAAAATGAATCAAACGACATATATTCCGGCGCACACACCGAGCAGCTGTTTACAGACGTGCCCGAGGAGCAAACCTATGAACCGGAAAACCTGCATACGGAATACACACCCGAACCTGTGCAATACAATCAGCCTCGGATTACGGACATTCAGCCGGTACAGATGGGAACTCAGACGGTGCAGCAGGGTGCTTCCTCCGGAAAAAAAGCTCTTATTGCAATACTTTCGGTTCTTATTGTTCTGCTTCTGATTGCGGCGGCAGTGCTGGTATGGTTTATAATCAGGGGAGGTATTCCCGTCAGCATAGGCTCATTTTTTGAAAAGGAAAGCACAACCGTCGAAAGCACTACGGAAAATGATGACAAAACCACGGACAAAACCACAAAGAAAAGCGGTAAGACCTCGACAACAACATCAGTATGGACTACGGTTCCGCCCTCAACCGCTTCGCAGCCGCCGGAGACTACATACAGCTATGTTACAGGGGAGTCCGTGAATCTTACATGCGTTGTAAACACGCCGGACAACTCGCTTAACATGCGCAAATATCCGGATATCAACGCGGAAATTGTTGACCATGTGAGACACGGACGCACGGTAATAATCGTTTCTGTTTCGGTGGATTCGGAAGGACGCAGGTGGGGAAAGACGACCTACGAGGGAAATACAGGCTGGATAGCCATGGACTACGTTGTTCAGCAGTAGAATATTTTCAGAGCCGCCGCGCCTCTTAGTGAGGAGCGGCGGTTGTTTTGTCCTGTGACGGAGACAATATGTGACGTGAGGGACACATCGAGCATCTTTTGTTAAAAAATAAACAATTTTGACGCAAACAGGTGTCGGGGTTTTCGGCAAAGGGGAGAAAATAGCTGCGCGGGGGATTTTTTTGTTGACTTGAAGGCTTGTCTGGGGTATCATTGTTACGGTGGAAAATCATGCGATTCATAAAGCATTGAAAGGAGCAAAAAATCATGAATTATTCCCATGAAGTGGAAAAAATGTGTAAGGTTGCCAAGGGACCGCATCACGGACCCGCTCCCATCCCCGAAGAGGGCAAATGGGTAAAGGCGTATGAGATTAAGGATATATCCGGCTTCTCTCACGGAGTGGGCTGGTGCGCACCCCAGCAGGGCGCATGCAAGCTTTCTCTCAACATCAAAAACGGCATTGTCGAGGAGGCTCTTGTTGAAACTCTCGGCTGCTCGGGTATGACTCATTCCGCGGCTATGGCGGCGGAGGTTCTTCCCGGCAAGACGCTTCTCGAATGCCTCAATACCGACCTTGTCTGTGACGCAATCAACGTTGCAATGCGTGAAATCTTCCTTCAGTTTGTATACGGCAGAACACAGTCCGCGTTCTCGGAGGACGGCCTTCTTGTAGGCGCCGCACTTGAGGACCTCGGCAAGGGTCTGCGCTCGCAGGTCGGCACCATGTTCAGCACAAACGCCAAGGGCGTGCGCTACATGGAAATGTCAGAGGGCTATGTAACCCGTATGGCTCTCGACAAGGACGATCAGGTTATCGGCTACGAGTTTGTAAATATGGGCAAATTCATGGAAGCAATTCGTCACGGTATGTCCGCCGACGAGGCGCTCAAGAAGTTCAAGGGTACGTACGGCAGATTCGACGAAGCTGTCCGCTACATCGACCCGCGTGAAGACTGATTAGAAGGAGGACGAAAAAATGGCAAATGATGTAATTTTCGAGGGCAAGGAAAGACGTATGCCTAAAATCGAGGCGTGCCTTAAAGAATACGGCATAGACAGCCTTGAGGCAGCGAGAGACCTTTGCCTTTCAAAGGGTATAGATGTTGAAAAAATCGTCAAGGGCACACAGCCCATCGCATTTGAGAACGCCTCATGGGCATACACTCTCGGTGTAGCGGTTGCGATAAAGTCCGGAGTAAAAACAGCTTCGGAAGCGGCGGCAAAAATCGGAATAGGCCTTCAGGCATTCTGTGTTCCCGGCTCCGTTGCCGAACAGCGCAGCGTCGGTCTCGGCCACGGCAATCTCGGCGCAATGCTCCTCAAAGAGGAAACCAAGTGCTTCGCATTCCTTGCAGGTCACGAGTCCTTCGCGGCGGCAGAGGGTGCAATAAGCATAGCGAAGACTGCAAACAAGGTCCGCAAGAATCCCCTGCGCGTTATCCTTAACGGTCTCGGCAAGGATGCCGCAATTATAATTTCAAGAATAAACGGCTTCACCTATGTGCAAACCGATTATGATTTCTTTACCGGTGAGCTTAAAATTGTTGATACCGTCAAGTATTCCGACGGTGACCGTGCACAGGTTAAGTGCTACGGCGCAAATGACGTTCTTGAGGGCGTTGCAATAATGCGCCATGAGGGCGTTGATGTTTCCATTACCGGAAACTCCACAAACCCCACCCGCTTCCAGCATCCCGTTGCCGGTACCTATAAGAAGTGGGCAATCGAAAACGGCGTATCCTATTTCTCAGTCGCTTCCGGCGGAGGAACAGGCAGAACTCTGCATCCCGACAACGTCGCCGCCGGTCCCGCGTCCTACGGTATGACCGACACCATGGGCAGAATGCATTCCGACGCCCAGTTTGCCGGCTCCTCCTCCGTCCCCGCTCACGTTGAAATGATGGGACTTATAGGCATGGGCAACAATCCCATGGTCGGAGCGACAGTGGCATGTGCAGTTGCAGTAGAGGAAGGCGTGAAATAATTCCCATAGCACGCACATCACGAATTTTTTGCCGCCGAACTCGCGTATCTACATACGCTTCGGGCGTCAAGAAAATCCGTGCTGCACGCACTCTGAAAATTATTTTCAAACACTTCTCAATCACCGCAATCGCAAATTTTTGTCGCCGAACTCGCGTATCTACATACGCTTCGGGCGTCAAGAAAATCCGTGCTGCACGCCCTCTGAAAATTATTTAAAATTGTTTTAAGACGCTTAAAACACCTGAAAATTGCATACACAAACGCGAAACGATTCAGTGTGCGCCGAGTGTAACCAAAAAAGGAGAATTATTATGGCAAAAGAAGTACTTGTGGAAACCTCCGCCCGTCATGTTCATGTTACCAAGGAAACCCTTGATATACTTTTCGGTGCCGGCCATGAGCTTACACCCAAAAAGGATTTGTCACAGCCCGGTCAGTTCGCCTGTGAGGAAAGAATCGGTGTTGTCGGTCCCAAATCGCAGTTCCCGGCAGTTTCGATTCTCGGACCGGTTCGTTCGGCAAACCAGGTTGAGCTTTCAGCATCCGATGCACGTTCGATAGGCGTAAGTGCTCCCGTAAGAGAGTCCGGTGACATTGCCGGCAGCGGAGCATGCAAGCTTGTGGGACCCTGCGGAGAGGTTGAAATTTCCGAGGGCGTTATTGTTGCCAAGCGTCATATTCACCTTACTCCCGAGGCTGCCGCGCAGTTCGGCGTTAAGGACAAGCAGGTTGTGCAGGTCAAGCTTCCCACTGCCGAGAGGTCGCTCATTTTTGACGATGTCGTTATCAGAGTCAGTGAGAAGTTCTCCCCCGCGATGCATATTGACACGGACGAGGCAAACGCAGCGCTTGCCACCCCCGGTCTTATGGGCGAAATACTTTAACAGTAAAACATTCAAAAAGCCTCCCTTTTGGGAGGCTTTTTTGCATCGTTTTTATCGGGATGGATATTTAAATGTTTGCAGTTACCTGTTTTTCAGCCAATTCAAAAAGCTCGCGTTTGGAGTGAATTCCAAGCTTGACATACACGGATTTTCTGTAGCTTTTCTGAGTGTTTATTGAAATATTCATCTCCTCGCAGATGGCGCTTTCCGTGTACCCCTTGAGAAGAAGCGCGGCGAGATTGTTTTCCTGCTCTGAAAGCTCATTGAATATGAATCCGGGAGCACTTGCGGATTCCCGGGGCGCAAGCTCCGGTTCCGCACAAGCGAGGTTCAGCTCGCGATTGAAAAACGGCTCAAGCACGGTATAAACCACAAGCATAATAACCGCAATTATACAAAAAATCGCATAAAGCATTACCGTGTTTGTGCGAAACGCATCGAGCACTATCATGGGAAGCGCCGCCGCAGGTATTGTGACTGCTATTATCAGGGGAGTGATGGCTTTGGAAGGGTATTTATCAAAAACGGCTATTCCGTAATATGTAAAGACTTCTCCGATTATCATTGACCCTCCGAGCACCGCACACGCCGCGTATAAAAGCGGCTTTACCGCGTATGACGAGAGTGCGAGGACAAAGCCGAGTGTACTTGCAACCATCAGCAGCCGGAATATTCTGGTGATGCCCAGTCTGAGCTTTTTTACAAGAAAAGAGAACGTGATTGCGCCGGGAATGCTGCAAACGTAAAACACGGTAAGCCCGTGAGGCACACTTTCACTTATTGTGTTTGAAAAGCATATAAGCATACCTGATGAAAATGCCATAAAAAGCAGTCCGAAGATTTGCAGCTTGGGACAAAACACCTTCTGAGTTCGTTTCAAAAACGGAGTCTCATTGTGCGCGGGCAGTGTGAAAAGGAAGACGATTATGAATATCTGGCAAACACATGATACTGCGTTGAACACGGAAAACGGCAGCGCAAACGCATCCGAGTGCATTACAGCGCTGAATGCTCCGAGTATTACAACCGATGCCGTAATACGTTTTAATTCCGCCTCTGAGCTGAACAGAGTTATTGCAACGGTCATATAGCCGCATATCATAAACACGCAACAAAAGGCCTGAACATAGAATAATACCGTAAGCAGGTCATAGGACAGCGGCGCATACATTGCCAGCGTTGCCGCGAGGGATACGCACATAACCGAACGCAGAATAAACAAAAGCCGCTGTTGAAAGATACCGATAACAACTGCGGAAACAATATACCCCATAACGATAATCGCATCCGTGGCATCCGCCGATAAAGGCAAAGAGGTTCTTGAGTTAATCGATAGAGAGGTTGAGGAGAAAAAGATTACGCCCATTTGCCAGGTGGTGTAAAAGGCAAATAGAATTATTTGCCAAACGGCGGGAGACAGGCGACGCGAAGGCGTTGCCTGAAGTTCTCTGTCCAAAACATTCTCCTCCTCTGTGTTCGGGTTTTGTTTCATGATGCTATTATACTACATTTTTTGCTCCAAATCAATATCACACCCGAAACGGGTGTAGATATTTTTGGAAAAATATGCTATGGTGAAGTAAACAATGGAGAAGATTATACATCATTAAAATAAAAAAGGGGATTGCGATAATTATGTCAAAGGAAAAAACAACCCGCATATTAAAATCGCTCTGCGTTATTCTTGTTGCAGTGGGTCTGATTGCACTCAGCCCGATGCTCGGATTCGATGAGGGCGCGGCGTTTTTGCCGGAGGCTGATGCCGCCGTTGTGTGGGACGGTACGGTAGCGGGCAATTATTACAACAGCGGCTCCGGAACAAGCGATTCTCCGTGGATAATAACCACTCCGCAGCAGCTTGCTAAGCTTGCTCAGGTGGTAAACAACGGTACGCTGGACACATCAGGCAAGTATTTCAGGCTGGGTGCCGATTTGGACCTCAACAATGTTTCCTGGACTCCCATCGGTACGAGCAGCAATTATTTCAAGGGCACCTTTGTGGGAATCGGTTATACGATAAGCAACCTTACTGCGGGCAGCTCTCTTGAAAACAGAGGTCTGTTCGGAGTTGCCTCCGGAGCCTATCTTTCCTACATCACCATTACCAATGTAAGCATAACCAATACCGAGGGCTTTGTCGGCTCGCTTTGCGGAAATTTCCGCGGGGGAAGCTCAGCCAGAGACTGCCATGTAAACGGCTATATTTTCCTTGGCAACACAAGCCCGACCTCACAGGTTGAATGTATCGGCGGCATGTTCGGCAGAGTGCGCGATGCCGCGAGCATTTCCAACTGCAGTGTTAAGGTTACAAATCAGTACAAGAAAACGATTTCCGGTTGGTCGTGGCTCGGCGGCTTTGTCGGCCAGGTTTACGGCAGCGGAACCAAAAGCTTTCTCAACTGCACGGTTGACGGACTTACGGTAATCGCGCAGCATACAAACGCAAACACCCCGCCCCGTATCGGCGGCTTTTTCGGAGACATGACGGACGGCGGCTCAAGCATGACATGCACATATAAGGGGTGTGCGGTTCTTAACTGCACGATTCAGGGCGCTTACTATATCGGAGGTTTTGGCTTTGCTCTTCGCGACAACACCGAGGTTAGCGGCTGCTGCGTGTCAAATACAAGTATTACCGACAACGGTACAATGTCAGGCTCAACGGATAACGAGGTCGGTGGACTTTTCGGCTTCGTTGCAGACAGTACGGTAAAAATCAGGCTTTGCTACTCGCTCATTTCAAACTTCGTATTCCGCGGCTCCTCCGCAGGATATGTCGGAGCAATTGTCGGCAAGAATGAGGGCGGTTCGGGAATTTACTCCTCATCCTCGACTTCTGCAACATACGGCAACGGAAATTACTATCTGGCTTTGTCTGCGGGAATGACCACCGGTGACGGTACATCCAACTCCGGAAACAATATATCGGAGAATTATCTCAAACCGGTTTCGTCGGTAGCGTATTTTCAAAGCGGAAATGTTGCCTCGCTGCTCAATGTCTCCCGCGAAACACTCAGCACAAAGATGGGAGTCGATTACCCGTATTATTACACTCAGCAAAACGGGAATTTTATATCCGGAATTCCCGTTCCCGGTTCGTCTTCAAATGCCACGGCAGAAGCTGTTTTTTGGTGTGATGATGTTAACATTCCGAGCGGTACTCCGCAGGCAAAGCATTTTCAAACCCTGACCTTTACCGGGATAGATGTGACAGGCGCGTATTATTCATCGTTGCGCCGGGAAATGTATATCAATGTCGGTCAGACCGGTGCATTTAACGCGGTTGCCGACCCCGGCTGGGATTTCAAGATTCATGTAACCTCCACAAGCGGAAGTGCGTATGATTACACCTATGCCCTGAATGATTATACTTCCTTTGTGCTGGATTCCGCCACCTATCGCACAAGCTATATTGTAAAGGTGGAGCTTTACGTAAAGGAATATACAATAACGTACAAGAGCGGCACAAAAACAATAAATCCGACGGGTGCTCCCACAACCTTTTCATTACGCTCATGGCCGTCGCTTTCCGGCGTAACCAGCAGCAGGGAGTACTGGGTGTTCGGCGGCTGGAATACAGCAGCTGACGGCACGGGCACGGCAGTGTCGCAAGTTAAAACCTCGACTTTAGGCTATAACAATGTAACCCTATATGCCGACTGGAATCTTGAGCAGCAGACCGGAACGGACGGCAAGGTATACAGAATAATTTATACCTTTGAGCATCTTGAGGAGTTTTCAAGACTTATTCGCACGAGCCCCTCCGCAAATGCAAAGCTTTGTTCGATTCAGATAAGCTATCCGCAGTTTAGAGTAAACCTCAAAACCGGAGAAGTAGAACTTACAGAGGCTCGCGCAAGCTCGTTTGTCTCAAGACCGACAAGGGAACTGGAGACTATCAGGTCATATGCGGCAAATCTTTCAATCACACAGCAAAGGGCTTTTTTGTCAATGATATCCGGAATGACAAGTGAATATACTGAGTACAACTACCAATGGAAGCCCGCCAATTACACCTATTCCGGTATTTTTGACGGCTGCGGAAACACTATCAGCGGAGTCCGTTACGGCGGAGCGGCTGCATTGAGTAATGAAAAATACGGACTTTTTGCCACGCTCGGAAGCACAGGAGTAATCAAAAACATCAACTTCACGGGCGGAAGTATGATAATTACATCCTCGCTTACCGGTAATACCATTTGGGCGGGTCTTGCGGTTGGTAATGCACTGTCGGGCTCACAGATAATCAATTGTGTTTCTTCGGTGCCCATAGATGTGAGCGGCACGGGAACAAGCGGCAATAAATATGTCTGAGGACTTGTCGGCAGCGGGATTTGTACAATTGAAAAATGCTCAACCTCGGGAAGCTTTGCAGCCGACGCAGCCACAGGCTATTTCGGCGGTATTATCGGCTCCGGAAGCTCTGGCAGCATGATTAAAAACTGCTTCTCATCAAGCGTAATAAGCTCTTCCTCCACCTCCTACAGCACCTACATAGCAGGCTTCGCGGGGGCGTTTGCGGGCAGTATTGAAGACAGCTTCTTTAACGGCACGATTACGCGCTCCAGAAACGGGAGCGCCTTGGTATATAGCGAGGGCTTCAACACCACGGTGACCAACTCATATTATATTGATACTGTTTTCGCTACAGCGGGCAAGAGCACTTCAATGAGCGCCGAGCGCATGAAATCCGGCGAGCTTTGCTGGCTGCTCCAAAACGGTCAGCCCGACACAACGGTTCTGGTATGGGGTCAAAGCTCGTTAACCAGCTATCCGAAATTTTACACTTCCGAAAATTGGCGGGTACGCAAGGTTGAGTGCGGAGATACGCCCTATTACAATATCGGCAAGGTTCTCGGAGATACCAACGGCGATTTCACGGTCAATTCCGTTGACCTTACAAGATTCATGAAGGCTTCTGTGGGATTCGGCTACGCAGACGGAGGCTTGAGTGAGCTTACTGTCGGTGACCTGAACAGTGACGGAACGATTGACGCCATAGATGCGGCAATGCTCGAAATGGCAATCTCCGGAGGAACGGATTACAAGCTCCAGTAAATAACATCAAACAAGCCGCCGCCCCCGCTTTATTGAACCGCCCCCTGTCAAGTAGACAATTAAAATAAATAAAAAACGGATGGATTATTTTTA
>LFRM01409491.1_pt1 | contig 33034 bp, 28 predicted proteins | sample 618341 | NCBI WGS metagenome assembly LFRM01 (sample SAMN03654438, study PRJNA283298) | anaerobic digester metagenome | isolation source: pool of bioreactors CSTR01a, CSTR02a, and CSTR03a thermophilic anaerobic... | place: Denmark: Kgs. Lyngby | collected 2014-05-21 | reverse complement strand
GATAAGCATTACCAGCAGAAATACAAGAAGAATGGTAAGAAACGGGGTTATTATTGTAACCATTTTGGTGGTCGCCGGACCGATTGATACCGCTCTTTGAAGCAATGCGATAGCAGGGTATGTTTTAGTGAGACCGCCTGTGATATAGAGGGCAAAGTTCTGCAGGAGATATGAAACACCTATAGCAGAAATCATAATAGACATACGAGGTGCAGTTCGCAAAGGCCTGTACGCTATCTTCTCGATTGTGGTTCCAAGGATAATGGCAAATAAAATAACCAAAACAATGGAAACCCATAAAGGCAGGGTTGTGATCAGATAGACCATAATAAGTCCGGACCACATAAAAATATCGCCATGAGCGAAGTTGATGAGCCTTAGGATACCGTAAACCATCGTGTACCCAATGGCAATCAGTGCATATTGACCGCCTACTGCAATTCCTGCAAGTATGTACGGTAGCCAAGTGTGTAAAAATCCCATATTATCTCGCTTTTCTAAAAAATACGGGAAGCCGCGAGGGCTTCCCGCTCATATATGATTTTGACTATTAAAGTGAAAGTAAGTTTTAATTTGCAGATTGCTTCTTAACAAATTCCCAAGTGCCTGTAGTTGTATCACATCTCTTAACGAAAGCTTCTGACTTGTTAGCATCACCTGTCTTGTTAAAAGAAACATCGCCGCAGACAAGTCCGGTTACTTTGAGAGAAGGAAGTGCCTTAAGAACATCGGCAGGGTCTTTAGAGCCTGCTGCCTTGAAGGCTTCGAGAGCTACGAAGTAAGCATCGTGACCAAGGGCTGTTACTGCTGCAAGGTCAGTATTACCACCGTTGTTGGTAATAGCATCTGAATCTTCTTCCATCCAGGCCTTGATACCTTTGTCGAATTCGGGATTTCCGCCTTCTTGATAGAAGGTTGTTACAACGACTTCAACATTCTTGCCCTTAGCTGCTCCGGTAATTACGTTGGAGTCCCAAGTATCGCCGGCTAATATAGGCATACCGAGAGCCTGAGCTTCGGCTTGGTCGATGATAAGAGCTGCAGCTTCTGTTGATACAGGGCTGAAGAAAACATCGCAGCCGGCTTTCTTAGCATTAGCTACATATGAAGTAAAGTCAGAGTTCTTGTCAGGGAACTGCTCTTGAACAACTTCTCCACCTAGGTTCTTGAAAGCTTCTACGAAGTAGTTAACAAGACCAACAGAGTAGTCATCACCTAGCTTGGATAGACAATATGCTTTTCTCATTCCATTCTCATAAGCATAGTTGGCAAGAACGGTGCCTTGGAAAGGATCGAGGAAGCAGATTCTGAAGTATTCATCACAGTCGGCTGTTACCTGAGGGTTTGTGCATGAAACACCGATAGCAGGCATGCCGGCTTCAGAGAAAGTGTCAGCTGCTGCAATGGATACGCCTGAACCGTATGAGCCCAAAACAATGGAGACATCCTTTGAAACAAGGTTCTGTGCAGCTGTTACAGCCTTAGAGTTATCTGATTCATTGTCAACGATAACGAGTTCAACATTGTACTCTTTGTCGCCGATTTCAACTGTTGGCTGGATTGAATTAGCATATTGCATACCCAGCACTTCCTGTTTTCCACCTGCTCCATTGTCTCCGGATGCAGGTTCAAACACACCGATTCTTATTGTATCTTCATCAGAACCGGAACCGCCACATCCAACAAAAGCTGTCATCGCCAGCAGAAGGATAAGAGATAAAACCGTAAATTTTTTCATTAGTGACTCCTCCTATAAATTTCCCAATTATTTCAAATATATTGAATGGTCCAATTGTACACTACATACGGACAAATTCCAAGCATAGACATCAAATTTAGGCATTTTCAAACAAAAAAACCGGCGAAGTGTCCGCCGGCTACGCACAAGGACGAATAGAAGTCCTTATAAGTCGGACATTAAGTTTTTGCCCTTGCTTGCACGTATATATGCTTCTATTATATCGACTGCTCCATCAACACCTGAACGACTGGTATTGATAAGAAGATCATATGCATCACGATGTCCCCATTTGTTATCAGTATAGAATTCATAGTATCTTCGACGCTGTTTATCCGTTTGAATGACAAACCTTTCCATACTATATTCGTCATATTTGTTTTCAAGATCATTTTCCTTGTGCAGAGCAAGTTTTCTCTTAATACGATCCTCAAGAGGTGCAAAAATAAATATGCTTACATGTGGTTGATCTTTTAACAGGCAATCTGCTGCACGTCCTACAAATACACCACTGCCTTTTGTTGCCAATTCTCTTATAATTTTGAACTCCTCGGCATGTATTACTTCGCAAGGCATGGTCTGAAGAGCGTCTAATCCGGAAAAAACAGACGAGATGTTGTAGTTGGACAATTTTTCATCATGGTCTTTGATATATTCCTCGTTATATCCGGTTGTAGCAGCAGTTTTAATAATCAATTCATCGTCACAAAGAATGATGCCTAATTTTTCGGCGAGTTTTTTTGCGACTTTATGTCCGCCGCTACCGAACTCTCTATCGATTGTTACAAGAATTTTGTCTTCCATAATTAAATAACACTCCTTATCTTAAGCTTCTATTATTGTATCATTTCATAAACTGCATCGGCAAAAGATTTCATATCGCTCTCGTCTTCAAAGCTTGCTCTGGCATGGTTATTCTTACCGCCTCCTCTGCCGTTATATTCTGATACATGTTCTTTAATAAACTGTCCACAATGAACATCGGAAGATGAGAAAATCATCAATGTCAGGGATTCCGGATGCATGAGTATTAAGACTCTATTCGATGTTTCATTTATTATAGAAAAACCCAGCTTCATAAGGTCGTCAGGCTTAATAAGATCCAGAGAATATACATAAACTTTTTCGTCGGAGGCTTTCATTTCGTAAAGTATGCGAGTTTTTTCGTTATCCTTGACATACGAGGATAGCTTAGACATCTTAATCTTGAGAGAGGACATTTCCTCACTGTCGATATTGAGTTTATGAATAATGTCATCGGTATTGCAGGAATACTTGTTTGCGATTGTGTTTAGAAGTTTCATGTCTTGGGAAAGCTTCTCCTTTGCCTTGAATCCACAGTCGAAATATATTCTATTCATCCCTTTGTACGATTCGTTTTTGTATACAGCAAGAAGACCGATTTGTCCGCTGGATGAAGGGAGGGTGCCACAACATGCGATACAATCATAGGGGTGGTGTGTATCACCGACAGTTGCAATCGAAACTTTGCCTTCATGGGGAACAGCTTTTCTTACAGGCATCTCCAATGAATCTTCATATGAATTAAAATAGGAGATTCTGATAGGTAAATCGGACCAAATGGCATCATTGACGGTTCTTTCAGCAAGGTCAAGTTCTTCATCGGTTAAGATTCTGCCATCAAGATCAATATCCATTGTCATATATTCGTCGCCCATATGGAAACCTTTATTGACGCCGCCCCATAGGGTGTGAAATGTACCGCTGAACATATGCTCTCCAGAATGCCTTTGCATATTGATGAAGCGATTGTTCCAGTTGATGGATAGTAAAACTTCATCACCAATTGAAAAAGTTCCTTCAGGAGCATCAGTCAGATGCCATACATCACTTTCCAGGTCGATATCGTAGACACTTATCACATTATAAATGTTGTTATCGAATGAGATTGTACCGAAGTCTGAAGGTTGTCCGCCTCCTTCAGGAAAGAATACGGATTCTGTGCAAACTATTGCATCAAAACCATCGACAGAATGCACAGAAGTGACATTTGCTTTGTTTTGTGATAGGTAAGGATCTTGTCTATATAGTCTTTTGCTTGCCATTTTTTTCTTCTTTCTATGTTGTTTTACACGTTTCACAAAAAAGAACAAAACTCCCATAGGATTTATGTTCAAAAATGTTGATAAACATCATTGACAAATGAGTTGAAGTGCTATAGAGCTTGAATTCTAAAGGTTTCTATAAGCTTAGTTATCCACATGGATAAGTGGATAAAATTGTATACCATTTCAAAAATCTTGTGGAAAAACCCTTTAGATATTGCAACTTTACGGTTTGTCCTTTGTTGAAAGATTTTTTCAAAAATTCGAACACCGAGATATATTCTGTAGAACAGATAAATTATATATCGGTTTCAACAAGGTTTTTGAACATAGCTCCTGTTGTCTGACAAAGGGTCTGAAATATGGGGGTGTCGAGAGTGAATCTGCCCTTTAAGGTCATGTATGGTGAATATAACGACATAACAGTCGAATTGTCGAGGACCGATATGTTCATCATCTTGTTGCTCATTATTATAAACTCTCCGGGAAGCGTCAATAGAGCATAGCCATACACATCGTCGCCTAGTCTATACTCAGAAGTATCGACGTGGGAGTTGTCCGAGTTGTAAACTGTAAATAACCATCCATTTGGAGTAGGTTTTGGTTCAACACCTACGAGAGAGGGAATCCTATTTCCATCGAATCCGTCAAGTATGCTGTCTTGACAATCGAATACAGTTATATGCTCCGTTTGAGCAATCTGTAATGCAGCTTCGTAATCAGACAATTTATTTACATAGCCGACGGAAATGTCCGTCACCTTTGGAGACTTCTTTGCGTAGTCTTCTTCAAGCCATATTATAAAACTTGAGAAATAATATCGGCTTCCACTGAGGGACGTAATCTTGCAGCGGAATGGTACTGAACCTTCATGCATAGATAAATCTTGATGTGTCGTGCTCGTCCTTATACTGCTTCGAATCAGTGCCTGGATACCATTATTAACCAGTGGACAGCTGCGAAGTTGAGATTCGCTGATTGAAGAAAGGTATGATGCAGCGGAAAAGTCAAGGTCTATAAGTCTCATGATGAAGTAATTAATAGTTTCAAATACTCCGAGTTTCTTAGGAACAAGAAATGAGAGGGCTTTGTTTTCACTCATAGAATTCTCAAATAGTCCCTCTGTGATGAGAGCATCCTTCATTATGTTAAGTCTTATAATAGCGTATTTTCGGAAAGCTTTGTTTTCTTCATTATCATATTCGCGAGGATGACTTTCGTAAGCGAGAGGTAATGCGGCATCTACGAATTTAAGCAAAACTTCAGGTTGTATATTGACTATGCGACCGCCCATTACATCGATGAATCCTTTCCAGAAGAATGACATGTCTTCTTGTTGCTTTGCCCCTTCAGAATCCGGACTACAGATAAATTCATAATAATCGTCTACGCCGTACTCAGAATAATCGAGATGAAATACCTGGTAGAATTTGGAGCGAGGATTATCTGGACTCGTCCATGTAACACGAAAAGCAACAGCACCCATTAGGCGTGTTTCTGTCGCTTCACATGAAGTGAATGAATAGTCAGCGAAGTGATTGTAGTATTCCGATAATTTACCCTCTACAACGTGGAATTCAGTCATATATTCCTCCTTAAAATTATTATAACAGATTGCAGAGCAAAGAAAAAAGCAATATAAATTTTCAAACATATTTATGCTGATGTGTGCAAATCAACACTTATGTGCTATTGACATTATCACTTCCGAAGATATAATTAAAACACCTTATTAAGAGCGAGTGAGGGAATGGGCCCGATGAACTCGCGGCAACCTCTACCAGAAGGTGAAGGTGCCAATTCCCACGGGAGATAAGCCATTTCCCGGCAGATGAGGACAAGGGTATCTCTCTGCATGTGGCAGAGGGATTTTTTTATGGCTAATAAGACCGCAAGGTCAGATATATAGGAGATATAAAATGACTAAACTCTTCACTTCTGAATCCGTAACAGAGGGCCATCCAGACAAACTATGCGACCAAGTCTCGGATGCTATTTTGGATGCTATCCTGGAGCAAGATCCTAATGCACACGTTGCTTGTGAGGTAGCAACTAAGAAGGATTTCCTTATGATATTTGGAGAAGCTTCAGGAAATTTCCAGGTGGATTATGAGGCTATCGCTCGCAAAACGATATGCGAAATAGGCTATGATAGGGACGATGTATGCTTTAATGGAAATACCTGCGATATTATAGTTCGTATGGAAGAACAATCGGCTGATATAGCTATGGGAGTAGATGAGTCCTTGGAGATTAAAGAAGGTGGCAAAAGAGATGAATTTGATATGACAGGTGCGGGAGATCAGGGAATGATGTTCGGTTACGCTTGTAATGAGACAGAAGAACTTATGCCTATATCGACTCAGATGGCTCACGCTTTGTCGAAGAGACTTGCCGAGGTAAGAAAAAATGGCACCTTGCCATATCTTGGACCTGACGGAAAAACTCAGGTAACAGTTGAATATGATAATGGGGTTCTTAAAAGAATCAATACAGTTGTCGTATCAACACAGCACAGCGAAGATGTGTCGCTCAAGCAAATAAGAGAGGATATGATAGATAAGGTTATTAAACCTGTCATACCGGAAGAGTTGATAGACTCGAATACAAAGTTCTATGTGAACCCAACAGGAAGATTTGTTATTGGTGGACCCATGGGGGACTCAGGTCTGACCGGGAGAAAAATCATTGTAGATACATATGGAGGGCATTCTTCGCATGGAGGAGGCGCTTTTTCAGGTAAAGATCCTACAAAGGTAGACAGGTCTGCAACATATATGGCAAGGTATATCGCAAAGAATATAGTTGCTGCGGAAATCGCAACAGTCTGTGAGGTCCAGTTTGCTTATGCAATCGGAGTTGCCGAGCCTGTATCTGTAGCGGTAGAAACATTTGGAACAGGTATGGTAGATGACGAAAAAATTGCCAATCTTATCTCCGATCATTTCGATATGAGGCCTGCTGCAATTATGAAGAAATTGAATCTAAAAAGGCCTCAATATAAGCAACTTGCTGCCTATGGACATATGGGAAGAAACGATCTGGGCGTCAGGTGGGAAGAAACCGATATGGCAGATGAGCTTAGACTGGCAATTAGCGGAGCCAGTGAGAAATAATAAAGGATTTTGATTATGTCACATTTTGAAAAAGTGTCTTACGGAAGATGGAAGAAAGACTGTGGATTCAAAGAAACTACGGAGGCTGAATTAAACAAGATATATGATGAGATTATTCTGCCACTACAAGCTACATCAGCTTCTGCAGGGTGTGATTTTTTTGCACCCTTTAATTTAAGATTAGAGCCGGGAGCTACGTTAAGAATACCAACAGCTATAAGATGGGCGACAGATGATGCTGATAAAGGAAGTGTTCTGATGATTTTTCCTCGAAGTGGCTTGGGCTTCAAATATGGGGTAAGATTGTCTAACACAGTAGGCGTAATTGACGCTGATTACTGTGATTCGGACAATGAGGGTCATATTATCGTTTCTATAGAAAATCCGTCTGAGGAGATAATAGATTTGACTACAGGAAAACCTTTTATACAAGGAATTGTTATGAAGTACGAGATTCCTGTAGGTGCAGAGTCTGCAGAAATAAGAAATGGCGGTTTTGGAAGCACGGATGAAAAATAATATAGATAAGAAGAGTAGAGTATCAGGCGATGTTTATGATGCTGTTATCGTAGGCGGAGGGGCATCGGGACTTGCAGCGGCTATCGAACTTGGAATCGAAGCACCTGAATTCAGAGTTGCTATTTTGGAGAAAAATGATGAGTTAGGTTGCAAGATAAGGGCAACAGGAAGTGGTAGGTGCAATATAGCCAATGTCGATGCAGAGGGATACAAGGACATTATGTCTTTCTTTGGCAAAATTGGACTTGTGACGAGGGCATATGATAATGGATTGGTGTACCCTTATTCCGAATCAGCAGCTGATGTCACAGCCTTGCTTGACAGAAAAGCAATAGAACTCGGCATTGAGATTATAACGGGTGCAGAGGTACGTTCTGTGCAAAAAAGAGAAGATATTTTTGAGATAGAATATATTTACGGGGCAGGCAAAACCACTCATAATGGCAATGTCTGCTCTTCTAACGTCATTCTGGCAACAGGAGGGAAGGCGGGACCGACGTTCGGAACGACGGGTGACGGATATAAAATATCAAGAGAGCTGGGACATACCATAGTCACGGCCGTGCCTGTTCTAACATCTGTCGAATGTCGTGAATGGCAGAGCACCGGAACTTTAGATGCAAGGACTCTTGGCGGAACACGTATGAGGGGAAGGATATCTTTGTATAAGGATATAACAGGACTCTTTGAAGAGGACACTAAGATATTTGAAGAAATGGGAGAAATTCAGTTCACGAAATACGGGCTTTCAGGGATTTGTGTATTCAACATGACAAGATTTATGAGATATAATAAATCAGCCGGTGAAACACTTGAACAATTCCGCATAAAAATTGATTTGTTTAGCGACGGACATATAGAAGATCACTTGTCAGAAAGAAGAAAAAGTGAGTTAAGCGGAGAGAAGATATCAGATGTTCTATGCACAGTACTCAAAGAAAATATTGCAGAATATGTAATAAAATATGCCGAAGAGCAAATTGCAGGTAGTATATTTACCTCAGGTAGGCCTGTCTCCACATTGACCGATGAAGAGATTGCATCAATATCCGATGCTGTGCATCAGCTAACATTCTGCCCGATAGGAATAAGAGGCTGGAAAGATGCACAAGCGACAGCAGGAGGAGTATCCGTCGAAGAAGTAGATTTGTCTACATGTGAATCCAGGCTTTGCACTGGTCTATACATAACAGGAGAGCTTCTGGATAGAGACTATCCTTGTGGAGGCTATAACTTGAGTAATGCGTGGTTGACTGGAATCTTATCAGCAAGGGATATAAGTAAAAATGCATCATTATAGATTGAACGAAGTGAAAACAAAAATAAGCGTACCTAAGGAAAAGCTGCCCCAAATAGTAGCAGACGGACTTGGTATTGAAGTCAAGGACATACAAGACTTTGAGATACGCAGGCAGTCCATAGACTCGAGAAAAAAACCTAAGGTGATGTTTGTATACACAGTAGATTTTCATACAAAAAAAGAATTGACCAAAAACCCCACAGTAGGAAATAATTCTAAGAAATGTGTTAGAGATGGAAATAGAACAATAGGACATTTACTTAAAGTGGATGATGAAGCTGAACAAATAGTTGAACCTCTGTGCGGAACAGGTAAAATTTTAGGTCGACCAATTATTGTAGGTATGGGACCATGTGGTATATTTGCAGGTCTTGAGCTTGCAAGGAGGGGATATTCTCCCATGATAATTGAACGAGGTCCGGAGATGATAGCACGTATAAAGGCCGTTGATAAGTTTAAGAAAGAAGGAATACTCGATCCGGAAGCCAATCTTCTGTTTGGAGAGGGTGGTGCAGGAACATTTTCGGATGGTAAGCTGGGAACGGGAATTAAGGATGGACTTATCCGTAATGTTCTTAGTGAATTTGCTGATGCAGGAGCAGGCAGTGACATTATGTATCTCGCAAAACCCCACATTGGAACAGATGTCCTCAGAGCCGTGATTGTAAATCTAAGGAAAAAAATCAAAGAGCTTGGCGGTGAGATTTGCTTTGACACAAAGCTGGAAAGCATAAATATTTCTGATGGTGAGCTTAAAAGTGTGGAAATACTATCGGATAAGGGCCTGGAAGTAAAAGAGACGAATGCACTTATACTTGCTGTCGGGCATAGTGCAAGAGATACCTTCAAGTTGATGCGAGATACTGGTCTGGAAATGCAGAAGAAACCTTTTTCGATAGGTGTAAGAATGGAGCATCCTCAGCAAATGATTGACTCTGCTCAATATGGAGAAGAAAATGTCGGGAAATTGCCACCGGCCGAATATAAGTTGTCATACAAGGCAGGGAATGGAAGAGGAGTATATTCTTTTTGTATGTGCCCCGGAGGAGAAGTTGTCATTTGCACAACAAAAGAAGGGGAGCTTTGCGTTAACGGGATGAGTAATCGCAAAAGAGACAGCGGAAAAGCAAATAGTGGAATTCTTTGCGATGTAAGAATAGAAGATTTTAACGAAGAAGATGTATTGGCAGGAGTTCGGTTTCAAGAAAAATATGAGAGATTAGCTTTCCTAAATGGTGGACGAGATTATACACCTCCTCGTTGCAGTATGAATGAATTTCTTGACGAGCGTAGCGAAGAATCAAGACCTGTGATAAATTCCTTGCCGAACTTTGCGGCAGAAGCAATAAGAGAGGCTGTTCCTGTCTTTGCTCGCAAGATTAAGGGATATGACAATTCGGATGCTGTAGTCATAGGAACAGAGACGAGAAGCTCATCGCCTGTTAGAATTGTCAGAGACAGCTTCGGTGAAAGCAATATAAAGGGAATTTATCCGGCCGGAGAAGGGGCTGGATATGCAGGAGGAATAACATCGGCCGCATGCGATGGAATCAGAGCAGCAAGATGTATTATCGAGAGATTTACAAATAATAAGTAAAGTAAATCCTAAGATTATAAAACAATAAAGAAGTCCGGATTCAAAAAAACACAATATGTAGGGCAGAATTAAAACCAGCCCTTTTTTTTACAAAAAATAACTGCAATCACCACATACACTAAACTGACAATTATTACACTTGTATAAGTGATGCTCGATCTCAGTTCGGGCATATTAAGATTCATACCATACCAACCCGTAATAAGTGTAAGGGGCAGAATGATTGATGTAACAACAGTAAAAAATTGCATAGTATTATTTAAGCCTATATCAAGTTGATTTTGATATGTTTCGTGTACCTGAGATAGATAATCGCGCAGACTTATTACAGTATTTAGCAAACGGTTTGCTTTTCCTTTCTGTACATGAAAAACTTTAAGGTGTTCTTTGGTGTATAGATTGTTTTGGTTTTCTTCAAGCTCCTCGATTAGAAGATACAATTCTTCAAAATATCGCTTCAGGGATAAGAGCTGTTTGCGAATTGAAATGATATCCTTGGAATTATCCTCGAGTTTCTTCAAGGTGACGCGTTCTTCAAGCATTTCGATATTGTCCTCAATCGCATCCAAGATGTCGTGATTGCGAGATAAAATCTGATTGAAAAGTAGTGAAAGCATTTGTGGTGGGGTTAATTGTTCGAGGGTATGTGCAAGAATATCTGCTCTCCATCTATCGATAATGGGATTGCTTCCAGCTACAATCAAAAACTTTTTGTTGATATAGATTTCTATGGGAAACGGCTCTTTCCTATTATCAGTAGGAGTAGAAGCAAAAAGGGATATGTAATCGTAATCATCTCCCGATTCAAATCGAATCACCCTGCGTTCGATGTCTGTGAAAACAGGCAGCAATGTAATACCGGCTGAGTTTAGAGCTATATCTTTTTCGTCAAAATCAGCAATTATTGCTGCCGGCCCATTTACGGATTGCTTAAATGCCTCAGCTGAGGAATAAAACTTTTCTTCTTTATTGAATATAACAATCATACGGCTCTCCTTTATAAGCCCATAGACTCTCGTATACCATAAAGTCCCGCAGGTTTATCAGACATCCATATACAAGCGTTGACAGCACCTTTTGCACAGCCCTTCCAATTAAGACAATGGTGCGTAATTTCAAGTCTCTCACCTTCGCCAAAGAAGTATATTGTATGGCTTGACGGAGTATCTCCGCCTCTTACTGCATGGAAGGTTACCTTACCTTTTTCGCGAGGATTTTTTCCTTGAGTTCGACCATAAACAGCTTCACCTACGAGATCTTTCCCGACGGCTTCACCCATGCTTTCGATAAGTTCTCTTGCAGTACCACTTGGAGCATCGAGTTTCTTATTGTCGTGCATATCGATAATCTCTATATCTGTTTCATCGTAAAGCTCTCTGGTTGCTTCCATAAGAAGTTTTCTCATGACGTTGACCATCCTATCCGTATTAGCGGCCATCATTACAGGTATTTGATGGGAAGCTTCAATGATCGCCTCTCTTTGTTCAGGTGTAAATCCTGTGGTACCGATTACGATAGCTTTGTTATATTTGACACATGCTTTTAAAACTTCCATACCAAGTTCGACAGTAGAGAAATCACAAACGACATCAGCTTCTTCAATGACAGAGTATATGTCATCTACAACCGGGACACCTAATGAACGACCTATCATAGCAACGTCACCGATGTCTTTTCCAATATAATCTCTGCCCCGAGGGCCTATGCCGGCTATGATTTGGACATTGTCTCTTTTTGCAGCGTCAGCAACTATGAGACTGTCCATTTTACCTTTTGGTGCGGTGATAATAAGCTTCATAACAGAACCTCCTTTTGGTTTTATCTGTATCGGATGTCTTAATGTATTAAAATTTAAATTATCTGTCGACTCTAAAGTCAAGGGTTATCGTATCTATCTTGGGTTTGAAATGAGTGAGCTTCACTCCGGCAGAAGTGAACATCATCTTGGAAGCCTTGGTGGCCTCGGTGTCTGCATATTTGTCCGAAAGATATACCACCTCGCGTATACCGGATTGAATTATTGCTTTTGCACATTCGTTACATGGAAAGAGTGCGACATATATCCTTGCATCTCTCAAAGATTTGCCCGAAGCGTTCAGAATGGCATTAAGCTCGGCATGAACGACATATGGATATTTGGTTATTTCGCCCTCGCGTTCCCACGGAAACTCATCATCTGAGCAACCTATAGGAAAACCATTGTAACCGGTAGTAAGAATAACGTTGTTTTGATCGACGATACAGGCACCAACCTGAGTACTTGGATCCTTGCTTCTTTTTGCTGCAAGGAGGGCAACTCCCATAAAATATTCATCCCAGGAAATATAATCTGATCTTTTCATAATATTTAATCCTCCAAACACGATTTTACACTCTTTACAGATGAAGTTTCAAGCCCTCTAACCTTGAACAGACAAGGCATTTAGGTGTATTATATATTGATATATAATTTAATGGGTTATTGTATAATGAATAATCCGTTAAAAATACAGACAGAGAACAAATTGCGACAAAGAGCGCATGTGATGGAGCTTATTAAATTATGAGAAAAGCTTATAAAAGCAAAAAAAATTATTTTTCTTGGGTAGCATTAACACTTGTTTCACTATTAATCACAGTTATTATCGTCATTACCGCAGATGCCATCAACGTCAGTGCATTATCCAGCATAGAAGAAACCAATCAAACTATTGACAATAAAACAGAAACATCTAATGTAGCGTTTGAGGTCAAGTCATATGATCTCAATGCTGTAGTTCATAAGGATCATTCTATTGTTGTTGCACAGAGAATATCTGCTTTTCTTCCTGATGATGCCCAGAAGATTGAGTTTTCGATTCCAAGCGGTCATTTTATAGTTACTGATATTGCAGTTGAAAATACTGCATATAAGTCACAAAAATCTGATAAGGCAAGCACGATTTCAATTGTAGATAAGGACAGGCTAACTAAAGGTGCCCATATTTACAATATTAAATACACCATAAAGGAATTTGACGATAGAGATGATACAAAAGATTTGTTCTATTTCAAGGCGCTTTTACCGGAATGGAAACAACCGATAGGGAAGATGTCAATAAATATTTCCTTCCCGAGCGATTTCGACTGGGGAGATGTTTATTACTATGCGGGGCAGCTTGGTATTCAAGATGTAGGGAATAAGCTTACTTACCATGAGAATGAGAGAGCCAAGACAGTTACAATAACGGGAGAGAAGATTCCTGAGAATTTTGGGATTACAGTTATTGCAAAATTACCTAACGGATATTGGGAAGGTGCTCTGGATGGTAGAATATCCATAAATGCAATGGCGGGAATAATGGCTATTATAGCTGTCATTCTGTTCTTGTTTTGGTTGATAGGCGGTAGAGAACCGGTAATAGAGAAGAAACCACAGACAAAGCCTATAGAAAATGTTTCTCCTGTTGAAATAGGCTATATCTTCAACAGCAGAGTCAGAACCAACGATGTTATTAGTTTATTTTTATATTTTGGTATAAACGGCTATCTGAGAATCTCTGAATATGAGCCTAAAAAATATAGGCTATACCGGCTGGAGGAACCAAGCAATGAAGCAAGGCATATTAGGAATGCTTACAATATATTGTTTGAAGACATATATCCGGGCAGGGCTCTGGAGATGGAAGATATAGGAATAAGAATCAAGAGAATAAAAGAGAGCATCAGAGAAGATATTGCAGCAGGCTATTCAAGTAAAGAAATGGTTTCAATCAAGCCTATCTCTAAAATATTTAGACTAATAGGTATATTCCTGTTGTCGTTAGGCTTGGGTGTGGCCAATGCTATGAGATACTTATATGAATATCTTCCGATCAATTACATAGAGTCTGTCTCAATAGTAGTGATTACAGCTGCTTTGCTAATGTATATGTGTCATCTCAAAGACAAGAAATACTCATCGCCAAAACCATCATATTTTCCTATGATGATTTTGACAATATCATTGTTGATGCTGATACCTATATATATATCTGTTAAAACTCTTGTAAAGACAGAATCATGGCTTCAGGTTGTGGTTTTGCTTGTAGCATCAATTTTGTCAATATTCTTTATCTGCATAATGAAGGCAAGAGGTAAGGAGAATGCAGTCCTGGCATCTAAATTTATGCAGTTAAGACAATTTATATATCACCCTAGTCCCCGAGACTTATTGCAAAATCATCTTGCGGACAAGAATTATTACTACAAGATGATGCCTTATGCAATTAGGTTTGGAGGAGCAAGTTCCTGGGCGATTTCTTTTTTGAGTCTGAATGTTCCGGAGCCGGAATGGTATAAGGATGACAGAGAAGAAGGTGGATTTAGCATTTTGAAAGACAAACCGACAACTATTGATTATGCACAAAATATTGTAACATTCTGCAGAACGATAAAGGATGCGTATCACAACATGGATAGAAGATATTGGAGATTTTAAAAATATGAAACAGAAACAAAAAATAATAAATATAGCAGTTATCGCACATGTAGATGCAGGAAAATCCACCCTTGTTGATGCATTACTTAATCAGTCACACGTTTTTAGAGATAATGAGAACGCAGTCGAGTGTGTAATGGATTCAGATGCAATAGAGAGAGAGAGAGGTATAACAATATATTCTAAAAACTGTTCTATAATGTATAAGGATTATAAGATTAACATAGTCGACACACCGGGACATGCAGATTTCAGCTCAGAAGTCGAAAGAATAATGAAGACAGTTGATACGGTAATTTTGCTAGTGGATTCCAGCGAAGGGCCTATGCCTCAGACAAGATTTGTTCTCAACAAAGCTTTACAGCAGGGATTGAATCCTATACTATTTATCAACAAAATAGACAAGAAGGATGCAAGAATAGACGAGGTTGTGGACGAGGTGTATGAACTCTTTATGGACCTTGAAGCAAGTGATGAACAGTTAGACTTCCCAATCCTGTATGGTATCGCAAGACAGGGAATAGCAGTTAAAGATCCTTCTGAAATTGAAGGGATTGTTATAGGAGAAGGGGCAGCTAAGATTATGAAGTCCCCAAAAGGATATATGGATTTTGATATCACGCCTTTGCTTGATTGCATTGTAAACCATTGCAATCCATATCCTGACATAAGGAACGAACCTCTTCAGCTACAGGTGTCGACTCTGGCATACGATGATTATATAGGTCGTCTTGGTATAGGAAGGGTTACAAGAGGAGTAATTAAAGAAGCGCAGACTGTGGCAGTGACAAGAGTAGATGGTAGTGCAACAAAATCTAAAATCAACCAGATCTTTGTATATAAAGGAATGAGCAGATTGCCTGTCAGCGAAGCAGAGTGTGGTGATATCGTAGTTGTATCGGGTATTTCGGATATATCGATAGGAGAAACAATCTGTGATACGGGACATCCCGAATCTCTAGGAAGTATATCCATAGAAGAACCTACATTGTCTATGAATTTTATGGTAAACTCTTCCCCTTTTGCCGGAAAAGCGGGGAAATACATTACCTCAAGGCATATCAAGGAAAGGCTTGATAAAGAATTGGAAGTAAATGTCGGGCTTCTCGCAGAACCGACGGATTCAACGGATTGCTTCAAGGTGTCCGGAAGAGGGGAATTGCACCTTTCAGTTCTTATAGAGAATATGAGAAGAGAAGGCTATGAGCTTGCCGTATCAAAGCCGGAGGTTGTTATCAAAAAAGGAAAGAACGGAGAGAATCTCGAGCCGGTGGAGGAAGTTGTTATCAGCCTTCCTGATGAATACACAGGATCGGTAATTTCCAAACTCAATCTGAGAAAAGGGTTGATGAGGGAGATGATGTCAGAGGGTAACGGATATTCCAAGATTATATACACAGCGCCTACGAGAGGCCTTATGGGATACAGATCTGAGTTCATCAATGATACACATGGTGAAGGAACAATGATAAGGAGATTTGAAGGCTTTGAACCATGGAAGGGAGATATTCCGGATCGTATCAACGGAGTAGCTGTGGCACAGGAAGAGGGGCATTGCACAGCATATGCAATTTTCACCATTCAGGAGAGAGTGCAGATGTTTGTAAAACCTCAGGACCATGTATATGAAGGCCAGATTGTTGGAATGAATGCCAGGTCTGATGATATGGTCGTAAATCCGTCTAGGGCTAAGAAAGCCACAAACATGAGAGCTGCAGGTAGTGACGATACGATTAAACTCACACCTCCGCGAACTTTTACCTTAGAGGAGGCTTTGGAGTTTATCAATGAAGATGAACTTGTAGAGGTTACCCCCGCAGACATAAGATTAAGAAAGAAGTATCTGACTGAACTGGAGCGAAGAAAAAGCTCAAACAGGACAGGTAAATAATATCGTTGGGAGGATGTTATGGCTAATGTAAATACATTTAAGAAAGTTCTTATAGCAAACAGAGGCGAAATCGCCATAAGAATAATAAGAGCGTGTAGAGAGCTGGGAATCAGGACGGTATCAGTTTACTCTGCAGAGGATAGGAATGCTCTTTTCAGAACGAAAGCACACGAGTCGTATGAGATTGGCAGAGGCAAAAATCCTATCGATGCTTATCTCGATATTGATGAAATAATTCATATTGCAAAGATCAAGGGCTGTGATGCTATTCATCCCGGATATGGTTTCCTGTCAGAAAATCCGAACTTTGCAGAAGCGTGCGAAGACGCCGGTTTGGTATTCATTGGACCTACTCACGAGATGATGAATAAGCTGGGAGATAAGATTCAATCCAAGCTTATTGCAGAAAAAGTCGGCGTTCCTTGTATACCCGGTGTCGAAGCAGCTATAAATACAGAGCAGGAAGCTTTTGAATTTGCAGAAGTGGCAGGATACCCTGTAATGCTCAAAGCGGCTGCAGGCGGTGGAGGTAGGGGCATGAGAATTGTAAGGAATAAGGAAGATCTTATTCCTCAATTTAAGAGTGCCCAAAGTGAGGCTGTTAAAGCTTTCGGAAATGGTGATATTTTTGTAGAGAAATATCTTGAAAATCCTAAGCATATTGAAATACAGGTGCTTGGAGACGAGTACGGAAACATCGTACATTTGTATGAGAGGGATTGCTCTGTACAAAGAAGGCATCAAAAAGTTGTAGAATTTACTCCTGCAATCAGTATTAATGATGCACAGAAAAAGTCCATGTATGAGGATGCTCTCAAGATAGCTAGGGCTGTTAACTATAGAAGTGCCGGCACTGTTGAATTTCTTGTAGATGAAGATGGCAAACATTATTTCATCGAGATGAATACAAGAATACAGGTTGAGCACACCGTAACAGAGCTTGTTACAGGCATAGATTTGGTGCAAGCAATGGTTAGAGTTGCCGAGGGATACCCTCTCGATTCACCGCAGATAAGTATTTATAGCCAAGATGACGTGAAGCTGAATGGTTATGCAGTACAGTGCAGAGTAACAACGGAAGACCCAACAAATAATTTTGCACCTGATACGGGAACGATTACTCAGTACAGATCAGCATCCGGCAATGGTGTTAGACTGGATGGAGGTAACGGATTTACCGGTTCTGTTATTTCACCATACTATGACTCCTTACTTGTTAAGGTCTGTGCTTATGACAGAACTTTCGAAGGCATGTGCAAGAAGGCTGTAAGGGCTCTCAAAGAGATAAGAATTGAGGGAATCAAAACCAACATAGGTTTCCTCCTCAACCTTCTTAACCACCCAACATTTAGAAGTGGAAAATGCACTACGGGCTTTATTGAACAAAACCCGGAGCTTCTTAATATAAGAGCTGTTGCAGACAAAGAGGTTCAGGTGCTTGATTTTCTTGGTGACATGGTAGTCAATCAGAGAAAGGATAAGGCGGGTACATTCAACGTGCCTGTAGTTCCTAAGATTGACGAAAATGAGGTTGCAAAGCTTAGAGGAACAAAGCAGATATACGATGAGAGGGGTGCAAAGGGACTGGCAGACTGGGTACTCGAACAGCAGAGAATTCTCTTGACAGATACTTCTCTCAGAGATGCTCAGCAATCACTTCTTGCAACGAGGGTAAGAACCAAGGACATGGAAAAAATCGCTCCGGCTATGGCGATGTACGGTAAGGACATGTTCTCATATGAAATGTGGGGTGGAGCGACATTTGACGTTGCAATGAGATTCCTTGGAGAAGATCCATGGGAACGACTGGCAGTTCTTAGAAATAATATACCTAACGTTCTTATGCAGATGCTCATAAGAGGAGCAAATGCAGTAGGGTACAAAAACTATCCCGACAATACTATAAGAAAATTTGTACAGGAAGCATATAAAGCAGGAATTGATGTTTTCAGAATTTTCGATTCCTTGAATTGGATTAAGGGGATAGAAATTGCTCTCGATGAGGTCCTTAATGTAGGAGCGATTGCAGAGCCTGCTATCTGTTATACAGGAGACATTCTCGATGAAAATAGGGATAAATATAACTTGGATTACTATGTGAGAATGGCAAAGAAACTCGAGAAAATGGGAGCTCACATCATTGGAATCAAGGATATGTCAGGTCTGATAAAGCCTATGGCGGCAGAGAAGCTAGTTAAGGCTCTCAAGAATGAAGTTACAGTACCTATTTGTATGCATACACATGATACATCGGGGAACGGAGTAGCGACATTATTAATGGCGGCTGCGGCAGGAGTAGATATTATTGATGCTTCATTTAATAGCATGTCCGGGCTGACAGCCCAGCCTGCACTTAACTCGATAGTTGCAGCTCTTGAGAAGAGTGATAGAGATACGGGAATGAATCAAAGAGGTTTACAAGAGATTTCTGACTACTGGGTAGATGTAAGACCTGTATATTCTGATTTTGAATCCGACCTCAAGGCAGCTTCTGCCGAAATTTACAGACTTGAGATACCGGGTGGACAGTATTCTAACTTAAAACCTCAGGTTGAAAGCTTTGGAATAGGCTATAAATTCGATGAAGTGAAGGACATGTACGTCAAGGTTAATCAGATGCTCGGTGATATTATCAAAGTGACACCATCATCAAAGGTAGTCGGAGACTTCGCTATATTTATGGTTCAGAATGATCTGACTCCTGAGAACATACTTGAAAAGGGCAAAAATTTTGACTTTCCTGACAGTGTAGTTACATATTTTGAAGGGATGATGGGGCAGCCTGAATTTGGATTCCCAGAAGAGCTACAGAAGATAGTTCTCAAAGGAAAGAAGGCTATAACATGTAGACCGGGAGAGCTTCTCCCACCTGATGACTTTGATGCTATCAAGGCTCACCTCGTAAATGACCTCGGGCTTGAGGGAACGGACCAAGAACAGGTTTCATATTCTATGTATAATAAGGTGTTTGAAGAATACATCAAGAAGCTGAGAGAAGTTGGCAATTTCCGAAATATGGGAAGTGACGTATTCTTCCATGGTATCGCGCGTGGGCAGACAGTTGAGGTAAAGCTCAAACCGGGTAAGGTTTTGGTTATTACACTCGAGCATGTAGGAGAAACTGACGAAGCAGGAAATAGAGATCTAACATTCACAGTAAACGGCTACAGAAGAGTTGTTACTATAAAGGACAAGCAGGCTTTGACAACATCGGTATCCGGCTCACAGATTCAGTTTGCGCAGCAGGATGACATATATGAGATTGGAGCAAATATTCCGGGGACTGTCGTTAAGCTGCTCGTGTGTGAAGGAGACGAGGTTGAACAAGGTCAGCCTATTGCTATCATAGAAGCAATGAAGATGGAGACAAATGTTATTTCTACAGGAGAAGGCAAGGTCGAGAAAATCTACGTCAGAGAAGGTGACAGCGTAAAGTCGGGACAGCTTATTGCCAGACTCGGAGATTGATAAAAATACTAAAAATCAGTAATATGGTTGCAACTCATTAAAAATACTAGAAAAAACCACAAGGAATTATCAAGGCTTACAATGAAAGGAGAATTAAACCAATGAAAATTCTTGTAATCAACCCTGGTGCTACTTCAACAAAAATCTGCGTTTTTGACGAAGAGAACGAGGTAATGCGTGCAGGTATCGATCATGATGCTTCGGAAATCGCAAAATACTCACATGTCGTAGAGCAGGCACCGTTCCGCACAGAGGCAATTTTGAATACTGTTCACGAGAACGGTTATAAGCTGGAGGATTTCGATGCAATATGTGGAAGAGGTGGACTCTTTAAGCATATTCCATCCGGAACATACAAGGTAAACGATGCAGTTATTCATGACATCGAGAACCCTCCTTACGGAGAACATGCAGCAAACCTCGGAGCTTTAATCTCAAAGGAATTGGCTGATAAAGTCGGTATACCGGCATTCTTTGTCGACCCTGTATGTGTAGATGAGTTTGAACCAATCGCAAGATACTCAGGTCTGGCAATGCCCGGATTCGAGAGACAGTCATTTTTCCATGCGCTCAATCATAAGTCTGTAGCAAGGAAAGCTGCGAAGCAGCTGGGTAAAGCATATGAGGAGCTTAACCTCATAGTTTGTCATCTTGGAGGAGGAGTTTCGGTAGCTGCACACAAGAAAGGCAGAGTAATCGATGTCAACAATGTCAAAGATGAGGGTTCGATGGGAATGGACAGAGGCGGAACTCTGCCGGCAAACGCTTTGGTTAACCTTTGCTTTAAAGAGGGAATGACAAAGGCTGATGTTAAGAGAATAATTGGACAGGAAGCAGGGGTATACTCATACGCTAATACTAAAGATTTCAGAACAGTAGAAGAAAAAGCTTTTGCAGGTGATGAAAATATGATGGGAGCTTTCAAGGCCATAGCATATCAGTTAGCAAAAGACGTCGGTTCCATGTCTGCAGTTCTCAGATTTGATGTTGATGCAATTATTTTCACAGGTGGAATGGCTTATTCAGAGAAATTCTGTGAGGAAATTGGGTCATATGTAAATAAGATTGCTCCTATCCTGAGAGTTCCGGGAGAGGAAGAGATGAGAGCACTTGCTGAAGGAGCACTTAGAGCACTTAAAACCAATGAGTGGGAGATTTACGAATAAGTATTCAGGAGATTTATTGATGCATGCATTAACAAAGTTAATTAAAGAGGATATGAAACCGGCCCTTGGAGTTACGGAACCGGGTGCAATAGCTTTTGCTGTCGCAAGCGCAAGAAAGCATGTCAGTGGGGAACTTGTAAGCGTCAATGTTGCAATGAACAGTGGTATGTATAAGAATGCATTTACGTGTGGTATTCCTAATAGTAACGAGGTCGGTAACATATATTCTGCAGCACTCGGATATGTGGCAGGAAATGCAGATGCGGGACTTGAAGCCCTTCGTGATGTTACAGAAAAAGATAATATTGCGGCAGAGAAGCTCGTAAAAGAAGGGAAAATTACTGTTTCCCTCAGTGAAATCACAAGTCGCATATTTATCAAAGCAACTGTAGAGACTAAAGATAACAAGGCTTCTGTAACCATTCGCGATTCACATACTAATATCACGAGGATAGAGGTAGGTAAAAAGATTGTATTCGATACCGATGCCGAAATGGCAGAGGACTCAGATTATAAGAAAGTCGAAAGCAAGGCTGACATTGTTACACAGTCGATATCGGATATTCCGAATGAAGACAAACACTATATTCACAGCTATACACTTGCTGAACTGGTTGAGTATGTTAATAATGTCGATGTTAAAGAGATCGAATTCGTCAAAGAAGCATTCAAAGTTAATATGGAGCTGTTTCATACAGGCATGGCAAGTGACAGAACACCTTTCGGGAAACGTCTTCTTGAGAGAAATGGTGGCAAAGAATTTTCAGACGATGAACAGATGACAGCTTCTCTTTTGTGTAATGCAACTATTGAAGCTCGAGTAGTTGGTATTGAGAAACCGGCTATGAGTATAACGGGTTCAGGGGCCCATGGGATTATTGCAACAATGCCTTTGTATGCGGCTTTTAAGACCAACGGGTATAGCGAAGAACAGCTGTACAGGGCGACTATGCTTAGCTATTTAATATGTACATATATCAAAGAGTACTCAGGTAAGCTATCGGCATTTTGCGGATGTGCAATAGCTGCAGGCACAGGTATGGCATGTGGGCTTGTATATCTGCGTGGCGGAAATGTTGAAATGATGGGCTATACACTCAACAATATGGCAAGCAGTATAACAGGCATGATCTGCGATGGCGGAAATCATGGATGTACCATGAAAGGTGTTGCTGCTGTAGATGCCGCATATAAGTCAGTCGATTTTGCTATGAACGGCATATATATTGAAGAAGCCCATGGCATCAACGGCAAAACATCGGAAGACACCATGAGAAATATTGGACTAATCGCTTCTCCGGGAATGGTTGGAACAGAGAAAACAATCGTAGAAATATTTGAAAACAAATTACGATGAAGAGAAGACTTACCTCTGCAAAAGTAGCAAGTATGTATATTGGCGTCATCATTGGCGCAGGTTTTTCGTCAGGTCGAGAATGTTGGCAGTTCTTTGGTGTTTTTGGTAAAAAGGGGTTTTTAGGTGCATCATTTATGGTGCTTATATTTGTTATTCTTGCTTTGATGCTAACCTATGTGTCGGAAAGTAAGGGAACAAGTGATCTGGGTAAGATTATATCTCCACTAGACGATAATAGGCTGATAGAGGGAATCGGATATCTGATGGCAGGAATCTATTATACCCTAATCATTGCCATGAGTGCGGCTGCTGGAGCCCTTCTTGAGCAGCAGTTTGGAATTGACAGTAGAGTTGGCGGAATCGCAATAGTAATTCTGACATACTTTACTGTTATAGGTGATTTTGAAAGACTTTCTGCTGTATTCAACAAGGTCGTGCCGTTGGTTTTTGGAATAACAATGCTCGTAGTGATTATTACGATATTCTATCCCGGTATAGAGCAAAGCGGTCCTATAGAAGGTTATGAGGCCTCACCTATGGCATCAAATTGGATGCTCGCTGCTATAATTTTCACTGCATATAACGGAATAGGAATGATTCCTATGGCCGGTGCTTGTGCAGTTAATTCAAGAGACAGAAAGAGTGCTTACAGGGGAGCTTTTTGGGGTAGCTTTCTTCCGGCGATTCTGACTATATTGCTGCTGGCAGCTATACTTAGAGATATGGCTTTTTCAAACACCATGTCTCTTCCTCTTGTAGGCTATGCATCGAGGATATCAAAACCTCTGGGGATCGTATATACCGTGGTTTTGTTCGGCTCAATGTATGCAACCGCTTCAAGCACGTTCTATGCATTCAGCACTAAGATTAAGAAATCATCTGCAAAGAAATATATACTTTTAGTGGCAGCAATTATTGGCTTTATGATAAGTCAGTTTGGTTTCAAGACTCTTGTCAAATACCTATATCCACCACAAGGATATATTGGTATCGTCATAATAATTATGATAACTGTCAATTTTATCAAAGAATGGTCAAAGAACAACGAATTAAAAAAAGAAACAAGCAAAGACTAAAGTGTTATTTAAAATATAAGCAATATGAGGTAGGAGTTACAAGATGATTAAAACAATATACTTGGCTGGAGGCTGCTTCTGGGGTTTACAGAAGTTCTTTGACCAATTTGAAGGTGTAATATCTACAGAATCGGGATATGCTAATGGACCGACAGAAAATCCATCCTATGAAGAGGTATGTTCGGGTAGCGGACATGCAGAGGCTGTGCGCATTGTATATGATGATAGTATAATTTCACTCAAGCAGATTCTCAGATTTTTCTTTATGGTAATTGATCCTGTTTCGCTTAATCGTCAAGGCAACGATATAGGTGTACAGTACAGAACAGGTATATACTATACGGACGAGAGTCAGCTTCAGGATATTCAGACTATATACGACAGGGAAGAGGTCAAAGTGGGCAGGAAACTGGCGGTAGAAGTAAATAATTTTGAAAACTTTTACACGGCAGAAGAGTTCCATCAAAAATATCTGGATAAGCATCCAAGAGGGTATTGCCATATATCGAGAGGTTATATGATGCTTTCGGATGAAGACAAGGCAGAGACTGAAGAAGAAATGATAAGCCGAATAGGCAGACTGGCTTATGAAGTTACTCAGAATGGACAGACGGAGAGACCGTACACAGGAGAATATGATAACTTCTTTGAGAAGGGTGTTTATGTAGATGCAGTAAGCGGAGAGCCTCTATTCTCATCAGAAGATAAATTTGACTCCGGATGTGGATGGCCGGCGTTCTCAAGACCTATAACTGCTGAAGCGGTTAATGAAAGGGCTGACTATGGCTTTGGAATGGTAAGAACAGAGGTAAGAAGCAACTCAGGCTCTCACCTCGGACATGTATTTACAGACGGCCCCAAAGATAAAGGAGGATTGAGATATTGCATAAACTCTGCAGCTCTAAGATTTATACCTGCTGACGAAGTTTCTCAAGAATAGTGCTGAAGGTTTCCGGAAGAGGAGCTGTAAACTCAATATATTTTCCTGTTGATGGATGAATAAAACCCAAAGTTCCCGCATGAAGCAGCTGCCCATTCAGGGCGACTCCTTCAATCTTGGTGGGAGCTTTTTTTGGCCCATACAAAGGATCGCCAACAAGGGGATGCTTAATATATGCCATGTGAACTCTTATCTGATGAGTCCTGCCCGTTTCTAATCGGGCAATTACAAGAGTAAATTTTGAAAATCTTTCTTTCACCTTAATATGGGTGACTGCTTCCCTTGGAGATGAGCCGTTGACAGACTTTCTCAATCGATTTTTTTCATCGCGACCTATAGGTTCGTCTATTATAAAGTCATCATTTCTAATATTGTCATGGACGAGAGCTGTGTATTCTCTTGTTATAGAGTGTTCCTGTAATTGAGAAGCGAGAACCTCATGTGACGAGTTATTCTTTGCGACTACGAGTAGACCACTGGTGTCTTTATCTATTCTATGAACAATTCCCGGCCTCAATGCACCGTTAATATCCGATAGAGATTTTCCGCAGTGGTGGATTAGTGCATTGACTAATGTACCTGTGTAATTCCCGGGAGCAGGGTGAACAACCATTCCGCGCGGCTTATTTACGACCAGAATATCATTGTCTTCATATACGATATTGAGAGAAATATTTTCTGGCTGTACTACAAAATTTTCGGTATAGGGAATTGATACACGAACCTCATCCTTGGCGGATATCTTGAACTTCTTGGATTTTACAGTATTGTTGTTGACTGTAACCAGACCGTTTTCGATTAGTTGAACGGCATAGCTTCTTGAAAGATCCTCAGCGTTCATCCCTATAAAAGCATCAAGTCTTATACCGATATCTTCAGTTAGTGCATTGAAGATTAGAACTTCATTATTCATTCTGGTCTCCGTTTGATTGGTTGAATTCTGAATTTTTATTAGATTCGGGCTTGTATTCTGAATTGACTTCACCTTTTGATTCGTCGTCAGAATTACTTGTAGAAGTTTTCTCTTTATTCAGAAACATTATGTATATGACCGTGAGAAAGCATCCGCATGTTACAAATATATCTGCAACATTGAAAACAGGAAAGCTTCCAAATGATAGCATATCAGTTACATATCCTCTTATCACTCTGTCCATAAGGTTTCCTATTCCCCCTGCAAGAATAAAAGTCAGGCATATCGATAAAAAGCGTGAACCATCGTCTTTTATTTCGTAGATTATGAATATGAGGCATGCAAGAATAAGGGCAGATGTCAGGGCAATAGTTACGAATTTATTGCCGGCAAACATGCTGAATGCAGCACCGGTGTTCTTGACAAAGGTAATGCTGAACCATTCGCCGATGATATATATTTTTTCGCCGGGATTCAAGCCGGTTCTTACAATAAATTTGGTAAGCTGATCCAGTACAATTATAACTGCAGCTATTATTGGATATAGTGTTATCATTTATTTATTTTCCTTTACCTTTTCTATAAAAACTTGTTATACCTATCTGTGAATTCTGATTTTTTTATATATACAATAAACAATATATTTTGTACAAGAAATTCTTAATTAACATTCAAGAAATTCTTAATTAATATTATTGTTGGTATCGTCGGGTAGTTTTGGCGAAACATACACGGTCTGGTTGTTTGTGAAGATTACCATGCCAGGCTTTGCACCACTTGGTTTTTTGACATATCTTACCGGAACATAGTCAACAGGAATATTTTCGCTGTCTCTTGATTTGCTGTGATAGGCGGCAATAGACGCTGCCTCGTATATTATATCAGCAGGGAGGTTCTCTAAGGTACGTTCTCGTTCCAGTCTGATAATAACATGTGAACCCGGGATATCCTTCGCATGCATCCATATGTCTGTTTTGTCAGCGAGCTTTGTCGTAAGATAGTCGTTTTCGATATTGTTGTGACCTACCAGAACCGTAGTTCCATCAGAGAGAGTGTATTTTGTCGGATTGGGTTTTGTCCTTTTTTTGTTCTTGGAGAATTTGGCACGTTTTTTGACATATCCTGTATCACGCAGCTCCTCTCTTATAACATCCAGCTCCGCAATCGTATCGGCATTTTCGATATTAAGAAGTACGGATTCAAGATATGATAAATCATTGTTATTATCATGCAATTGAATTTTTTTCTCGTGAATAGCTGTTTTTGCCTTGGAGTATTTCTTAAAATACTTTTGTGCGTTTTTTGCCGGACTTAATTTTTCGTCGAGAGGAATGTTTATGGGCTTATTATCGTAATAATTGGTGACTTGTGTAATTTTATCTCCGCTTTTTATACTATGTATGTTTGCAGTTATTAACTCTCCGTAGAGCTGGTATTTATCTGAGTTCTCGGCCTTAAGAAGGTCCTCATTCAGCTTCTGTTTCTTGAGATGGGCCTTGTTGATAGCTGTGCTGACAATTTTGATGAGTGGCATAGATTTTTGTCTGATCATATTGGAGACATCACGATGATAATAGAAATACTCGGCACATTCGCTAATGCCTGTGAATGTTTTAGATTGGAGATCTTCATACTCACTTAGATCCGATAGATGGAATTCTATAGGTAGGTCGTTTGTGTCAAAGTATATAATGGGAGTGAATGTTCCGTTTTCAACAGAATCTATTATCTCGGATAATCTCGCAGCAGGTCTCGTCGATTTAATGGAGACATCTGATTTGTTTAGGCAATAAGAGAGCATTTCACAAGCTATTGCAGGAGAAATACCACCGACTCTACTCATTATCGCTTTCTCATCGTGAGGAAGCAAAGTGTCTTTTCCAACTTTCTTGAATGGTAGCTTGTCCTGTTCCGGAGGATACTTATATTCAATGCCCGGCAGAAGCTGGCGATATCTGTTCACATCTATAGAGATTCTCTTAATTGAATCTATAATCTTGCCTGATTCCATATCTATTAGGACAATATGGCTGTGTCGGGACATAACCTCAATAATAAGTCTTTTACAAGTCGAAAAACCGAGCTCGTTTTGCGCTTCAATATCTATTTCAATTATTCTTTCAGAATCCTTTTGCCTGATATCTGTTATTCTGCCGCCTTGAAGGTGTTTTCTGAGCAGCATGCAGAATACGGGAGGACTGTCCGGATTTTCGTATTTGTTATCAGTAAGGCAGACTCTTGCCGATTGGTTATTACAGGAAATGAAAAGGCGAAAATTTCCATTTCTTGTATGCAAATGAATCAGAATCTCCTCTGATCCGGGTTGATAAATTTTCTCTATCTTGCCAAGGAGGATTTTCTCTCGCAGTTCCTTAGTTATCGCATAAGTTATTATTCCGTCGTAAGCCATTTTATACCTGTTTCTTAATATTAAGGTTCTATACAAATTGTTCCCAAAGAATATAATCCTAAGAAATCATATCACTTCTATACCACACACTCAATCGTTGTATAATGAAGACTCACATTTAATTAAGATATGTAGTATAATTAACTAATAAATTTAATTGCAAGAACAGGATAAAATAAAAATATGATGCAAGGTAAAGTGCAAGAAACACACCATATATGGCGGGAGGTGCAAAATGGCTTTATTCTCAAGAAAAAAAGAAATAAGCGCAGAAGAAATTCAGGCAAAAGAAGAGAACAAGAAGAAGCTCGAAGATTTCAATGTCACCAAAGCATGGGGCGTTAAGAAGTATGAATCGGCCATGCAGTTTATCTTTGATAAGGAGAAGAGACAGTTCGTCGTAGTAGAAGGCCCGGAAGAAACTTTCAAGGAAAAGAATCCTTATGTTATTGATTTTGACCAAGTAGAGGATGTTGTGCTCGAAGTTGAAGAAATGTGGTTTGAAAAAAGTGGGCAAACCGGACAGCAAGATATCTTCAATCGCAGGAATCTAATGCAGGACATGTATGCAAAAGTTGAATGGCATTATGATTGCTACGTGATTATAAAAACAACACATCCTTTTGCAGAAGAGATTAAATTCAAGACGAATTATAAGCCTACAATCGTCAAGGTAAAATCGAGGCGTTTCCTATACCGTAGAGGCCTCGAGATAGGTGGGCAATATCGCGGCGAAGGTATAGAAGAACTAATTCGTAAAATGTCGGAATGGGTCGGCAGAGAAGAGAGTGCTGTTAAAAAGGACAAGGTCCTAGGTCCTCTCACCGGCGGAGGGAAGGCTTCTTTCGGTGAAAAGTTTTTAGCCGATTGGATGGATGGGGTGTATATCCAAAGAGTCGAGAATATGATAAAACACGTTGAAAGAGTGGATAGAATTTCCAAGTTATTGTTAAAGTAGCTTAAGAGTAGATAGTAAATCAGGGGGCATATAATTTGATAAGAAGTATGACAGGCTTTGGAAGAGGCGAATATACAGATGAGATTAGAAGTATAACCGTTGAAATAAGATCGGTAAATCATCGCTACTGCGATATATATGTTAGGATGCCAAGAAAGTATTCCTTTGCAGAAGAGAAGATTAAATCTATTATTAAAAACAAAGTATCAAGAGGGAAAATAGAAGTAGCTGTAAGTGTCGATACTTTTGGAAAAAGCGATATAGATATCAGACTGGATATGAGTCTTGCAAGTAGGTATTATGATGCACTTAAAGAGATGAACAGTACACTCAGAGACGGATACGAGGATGAAATTTCTCTTTCGCTTCTTGCAAAAATGCCTGATATCATAACTGTAGTTCCTGCAGAGGAAGATGAAGATGAGATGGTAAGATGCTTTATTTCAGCTACAGAAAAGGCAGTTGATGATATTTGCAGTATGAGAGAAGTCGAGGGAGAAAAGCTTGCAGAGGATATATCCGTCAGAGTCGATATCATATCCGGCATAAGAGAAAAAATCGAAGAAAGAGCTCCCAAGCTCCAAGCTGAATATGCTACCAAGCTCAAAGCGAGAATCGAGGAGCTTCTCGATGGGACTGCAGAGCTGACAGAAGAAAGAATAGCTATGGAAGCTGCCATATTTGCAGACAAATCCAATATAACAGAGGAGCTTGTACGATTGGAAAGCCATATTGGACAGCTAAGGACATTTCTTAAGGGCGACGATGATGCAATCGGAAAGAAAATAGATTTTCTTATTCAGGAGATGAATAGAGAGGCGAACACTATAGGATCCAAGTCAAATGACAAGGAAATCACCTCTATGATGCTCGATCTTAAGGCAGAAATAGAAAAAATCAGAGAACAGGTTCAGAATATCGAGTAGTAATAGCATTGATATATTATGCTGTGATATAATACGGTCTCGAACAGGAGGCGCATATGAATCGCAAGCAAGGCAAACTTTTTGTTATTTCAGGTCCGTCCGGTACAGGTAAAGGAACTATATGTGCGGATCTTCTCAAGGATGAAAACACTAGATTCTCTGTATCCATGACAACCAGGCCTCCGAGAGAAGGAGAGGTTGAAGGAAAGGACTATTACTTTGTTACGAGAGAAGAATTCCTCGCAAATATAGATAGGGAAAACTTTCTTGAGTACGCTGAAGTATTCGAGAATATGTACGGAACTCCCAAGGATGAAATAATGAGAAGACTCGATAAGGGAAGAAATATAATTCTTGATATCGATGTTCAGGGAGGTCTGCAGATTAAATCAGCAATGCCGGAAGCGGTTTTGATATTTATTCTTCCGCCAAGTTTAGCAGAATTGAGAGCAAGACTTGAGGGAAGAAATACCGAAAAACAAGAAATTGTTGAGAAGAGGCTGGGTAAAGCGCTTAATGAAATTAAGCTTATCAGCGAATATGACTACTATATCGTTAATGACGATATTGAAACAGCAGTCAAAAAAGCCAAAGCAATCATCTCATCGGAGGGCTGCAGAGTCTCAGACAAAATCAAAATGATAATTAAAAACTACGAGAACGAGAAGGGGGAATAATACATGTTACTTTATCCATCTGTAAATACACTTCAGGAAAAAACCGATAGCAGGTATACGCTAGCCGTACTTGCAGCAAAAAGAGCAAGAGACATCATCGATGGAAAGCCTTCACTGACTGAAGAGGTCTGCGAAAGGGCAGTAAGCCAAGCGGCAAAGGAAATTGCCGAGGACCTAATTACATACAGTCGCCCCGAGGGTTTGAAATAATAAGTTGAAAATGAGTTTGGAGATGGAAACCTTGTGTTTCCATCTTGTTACATATAGGTAAAATGGAAGAAATAAGATATAAGAGACTGATGCTCTCGGGTAGAGAGACACAAGAAGAAAACAGCGTGATAGAAATATCAGGCAAGAGGATTGGTGATGGCGGATTAACCGTAATAGCCGGTCCGTGTTCTGTTGAATCCGAAAGCCAGATATTCAGTATCGCCGAATCTGTTAAGAAGGCAGGTGCAGATTTCCTCAGAGGTGGGGCATATAAGCCGAGAACATCTCCTTACGACTTCCAAGGCCTCGAAGCAGAAGGGGTCAGATTGCTTCTCAGGGTCAGAGAAGAGGTGGGTATTCCAATAGTTACTGAAATAGTAGATGCGGCAAATCTCGATCTATTTGCCGATATAGATATTATTCAGGTTGGATCAAGAAATATGCAGAACTTTGCTCTTCTCAAAGCACTTGGAAAAACGAAGAAACCGATTTTGCTTAAGAGAGGATATGCAGCAACATACAAAGAACTTCTGACGAGTGCAGAATATATTCTTGCTGAGGGAAATCCGAATGTAATTGTTTGCGAAAGAGGCATTAGGACTTTTGAAACATATACGAGAAACACCCTCGATATAGCAGCAGTCCCGGCAATAAAGAAATTAAGCCATCTTCCAATCGCTGTGGATCCGAGTCACGGATCAGGCAGGTCGGAATTTGTTAAAGCCCTCTCTTTAGCAGCCGTTGCGGCAGGAGCGGATGCACTTATGATAGAAGTTCATAACCATCCCGAGGAGGCTTTATCGGATGGGAAACAGTCAATCACGCCCGATGAATTTGCTGTTCTTATCAATAAGGCAAAGGCAATCAAAGAGGTCATATAGATATGCTTCAGAATAGCTATTATATAGGGAATGAAAATAATCGCTATATTACGATAGATTGCAAGAATATGTCGGGAAGCATTGATATAGTTAAATCAAAATCCATCTTGCATCGGTACCTGATATGCTCTTATTTGAGTGGGGATATTAAGAATATAATGGATGTTGAGACGATTGCAGGACTCCTATCAGACGATATCAAAGCGACAAAAGAATGCTTGGTGGCTTTGCATAACAAAGACTTAACCGTTTTACATAGGGATTCGTTTGCAGAAGACTGTTCTCCAACTCTTTTGTGCAAGGAAAGCGGAACGACCTTGAGATTCATCCTTCCTCTGATTGCGGCACTCGGGCGAAGTGTCAATCTCGTCTGCGAGGGCAGTTTGATGGGTAGACCGATTGCAGGCCTCGTAGGGGTGCTGAATAAACACGGAGCAGATATATCGGTAGAGGCTGATAGGATAAAAGTTAAAGGAAGTCTTAATCCCGGTGTATATGAAATTCCCGGAAATATGAGCTCTCAGTATATTTCAGGACTTCTATTTGCTATTTCTGTTCTTGATGGAGACAGCAGAATAGTAACAATTGGTAGACCAAAGTCAGAGCCGTATATTGAGCTTACAAGAGATGTGATGAGTAAGTTTGGTATCAATACCGAAAGAAATGAAACCAAAAACGGAGTTAGTTATTCTATTGTCGGTGACAGGAAATATATAGGACAGAAAGGTTTTGTTATAGAGGGAGATTGGTCTTCGGGAGGGATGTGGCTTGTTGCAAACGAAATTCTCGGAGACAGAATCGATGTAAGAGGACTTGATTTAAATTCACTGCAAGGCGATAGGATATTATTAGACATTCTCAATGTATTCAATGAAAACGAGTTGAGCTCAAATAAAAACAGATCTGTATTCAATCTTGGCGATTATCCGGATATCGTGCCGGCTGTTGCATTAAGAGCCATATTTTCAGGAAGGGGACGGGAGACTGTTATTGCCAATATTGGAACGCTTAGATACAAGGAGAGCGATAGGTTGTCAGCGATACAAGAAATATTATCAATGCTTGGAGGAAGTCTAAGAATAGAGAACGACTCTCTAATAATACAGGGAAGCGGAGGCTCAATTAAAGGAACCGAGGAGACAATTGATGTAAGAAATGATCACCGCATGGCAATGCTTGCAGCGATGACAAGCACCATCACAGACATACCTGTGACGATAAATAATGCCGGTTGCGTCAATAAGTCATATCCGAGTTTCTGGAAAGATATACAAAGACTAGGTGGCAGAATTGATATATTATGACGGCAGAATTATTAAGCTTGGGGTATTGGGAGAATCTCATGGGGATAGAGTGTCGATAGAGATTTGCGGAATACAAACGGAAA
>LFRM01199530.1_pt1 | contig 33059 bp, 31 predicted proteins | sample 618341 | NCBI WGS metagenome assembly LFRM01 (sample SAMN03654438, study PRJNA283298) | anaerobic digester metagenome | isolation source: pool of bioreactors CSTR01a, CSTR02a, and CSTR03a thermophilic anaerobic... | place: Denmark: Kgs. Lyngby | collected 2014-05-21 | reverse complement strand
AATAATACGTGCCATGAAAAGATATTCCTAATCTTTAAGTGGTCATTATCTTACCGCATAATGACCTTGTTCAACTGTAAAAAAATTAAAATTTCCCGCTGTTACTTATGCTCATCATTGGCAATGAACGTGAGTGATTCATTTTCCAGTTCTACGATAACCGCTTGCTTGATGAGGCTCTGGTTAAAGTCTGCGTCAATGAGACGGTAAATACCGGCAATGGCCAGCAGCTCGGCGTCCAGGTGAGTGGTGAAAATACGGGCCTGTGTATTGCCTCTGGCGCCCGCAATGGCCTTGCCCCGCAAGGGGCCGTACACATGGATGTTGCCATCGGCGATAATTTCCGCACCCCGGCCTACCGCACCAATAACGATCAGATCACTGTTACGGGCATAAATACGCTGGCCAGAACGAAGCTGACGCTTGATGACCAGGGTGGGTTCAGCCTGTGGGGCTTCTGCCGGTTTGGGTTCTGGCGTTGCGGGCGCTACCTGCGGTATGGGCGCAGCCGGTGGCTCGTCGGCCACACGGCCAGCATTGGATGGCGTAGAGAGGGTAACCGGCACCAGGCCGGCTTTACGCGCGCTGTCCAGTACGCTTCCTTCGGCCATGACGCCAATCACGGGCAGGTGGTTGGCCTGCAGGTGGCTGAGCAGCGCAGACCAGTCTGGCGCTTCGCTAATCCGGGTTGCATCAAGCACAACAGCCTCGTCCTTGAACAGGCTGCCGGCTTCTGTCATTTTACGTGTAATGGCTTCTTTAAGGGCAGCAAGATCGCTGCTGTTAAGCACAATGCGTAATGCAAACAGGGAGGCACTTTTAAAGATGAGTGCGTTAGTTGTATTGGCTTTGCTTGTCACAGTAATGCCTGTTTCCGAAAAAAGTTAAATCCATTTAAATCCATGAATCACGCAGGGTCACGCTGCGGTTGATAACAGGTACGTCACCAGAGTCCGGGTCTACGGTAAAGTAACCCAGTCGCTCAAACTGCCAACGTGCGCCTGGCGTTGTCTGGATGCCCGGCTCTAACCAGCCCTGAACGGTTTGCATGGAGTTGGGGTTGATGCACGCCAGGAAGTCTTTGTCCTGGCCATCGGGGTGGGCATCGGTAAACAGACGGTCATAGATGCGGAACGTGACCGGTTGGGCATATTTGGCACTGACCCAGGTGATATTGCCCTTGACCTTGACGCTGTCTGCACCCGGTGTACCGCTTTTGGTGTCGGGCAGGTATTCGGCATGAACCTCGGTAATGTTGCCCTGTTCGTCTTTGACGCAACCGGTACAGCGCACGACATAACCGTATTTCAGACGTACCTGGTTACCGGGAAACAGGCGGAAATATTTTTTGGGCGGCTCTTCCCTGAAATCATCGCGCTCAATCCAGAGTTCACGGGTGAACGGGAAAGTGCGACGGCCCTGGTCCGGGTTGTGCGGATTTTTGGGGGCACTGCAGTCTTCCTGCTGATTTTCGGGATAATTGGTAATAACCAGTTTGATAGGGTCGAGAACGGCCACGGCACGATCAGCGATGGGGTCAAGGCTGTCGCGCAGGGCTTGTTCAAGAATACTGTAATCAATTCGCGAGTCTGATTTTGAGACACCAATGCGTTCACAGAACAAACGCAGGGATTCGGGCGTGTAGCCACGACGGCGCAGGCCGGCCAACGTGGGCAGGCGCGGGTCATCCCAGCCATTGACATGGTTTTCCTTGACCAGTTGCAGCAATTTGCGCTTGCTGGTGACCACGTGGTTCAGGTTAAGGCGGGCAAACTCATACTGCTTTGGCAGGGGTTCATTCAATTTACCCAGGGAAACCAGTTTTTCAAGGACCCAGTCGTAGAAGGGGCGCTGGTCTTCAAATTCCAAAGTGCAAATACTGTGGGTAATGGTTTCCAGTGCGTCTTCAATGGGATGGGCAAAGGTATACATGGGGTAAATGGGCCACTGATTGCCGGTGCGGTGGTGTTCAGCATGGCGAATGCGGTAAATGACCGGATCACGCATATTGATATTGGGTGAAGCCATGTCTATTTTTGCCCTCAGCGCCATGCTGCCATTGGGGTGTTTGCCTTCACGCATTTCAATGAATAACCGCAGTGACTCTTCAGCGGGACGGTCACGCCATGGCGAGTTGGTGCCTGGCGAGGTGAGCGTACCGCGGTTGGCCCGCATTTCGTCAGGGCTTTGCATGTCTATGTAGGCATACCCGCCCATGATAAGGGCTTGGGCAAAATCATACATGTATTCAAAGTAGTCACTGGCAAAATACAGGTTTTCCTGGTCGTTGTTGCGCCAGGAAAAGCCCAGCCATTGAACGGTGTCCTTGATGGCATCAACGTATTCCTGTTCTTCTTTTTCGGGGTTGGTGTCATCGAAGCGCAAGTGGCAAATGCCGCCGTAATCCCGGGCAAGCCCGAAGTTAAGGCAGATGCTTTTGGCATGCCCAATGTGCAGATAGCCGTTGGGTTCGGGCGGAAAGCGGGTGCGGATTCTGGCGCTGTCTTTGGGCGCATTGGCCTGTACCGATGCAGGGCCGGGTACGCCTGCCCATTTTTTGGACTGGTAGCGTCCTGCACTCAGGTCATTTTCAATAATGGTTCGCAAAAAATTGGAAACGGGTACATCAGTTGAGAAATCAGTCATACAGAAATTTATCAATAAATCATGAAATAGCATACATTCTGCCACGTTCAGGAGTTAGACTCACGGTGAATAATCATAGTTAAACAAAATAGTTTGCGAATCGTTGCTTATGCTTGAAATTTCTCCGCTTTTGCTTGCCGAATGGCAGTTTTTTGGCTCATTAGGATTCTTGTCAATGTTTGTGGCCGTGCTGTTTACATCGGCCTGGATGCTGCTTTTTCTGAAGCTGGCCTGGCACTGGACCGGGCAGGAGGCCTGGATTGGGGTTTACCGTTATTGGGTACGGGTATTTGCCCTTGCCATGGTGGTTAGCGTGGCCGTGACCATACCCTTGATGATACAGGTAGGCACGCTATGGCCGGCATTGTTGATGAAAATTGCCGGTGTGGCCGGGCCATTGGCCTGTTTGGCTGTTTTGCTTGCTTTTGCCTGTAAATTGATTTTCCTTAACGGCATGCTTTACCTTAAAGGAAAAATGAAAGAGGGGTGGCATACGGCATCGGTCTTTATGTCGGCGTTAGGTGTAACCGCTATTGTTTACCTGATGCTGGCCTTGCAGTCCTGGATGAACGCCCCGCAGGGAACCATAAAAACGGAAAGCAATATTGTTGTGTACGATTGGATGGCGATTGTGTTTCATCATGAAATTGGCTGGCGGCTGCTGTTGGTTTTTGCGGGTTCCAGCCTGTGTCTGGGTTTCATGATGATGGGGGTGAGTGCCTGGCAGGCCCGGCAACGGCCGTTGAGCCAGGCTGAAAACCTGAGTTTTCGGATTGGTCTGGTCATGGCTTTGTATGGCATGGCAGGGTTCATCGTGCCTGGGTTTTTTGCCCGGGATACCCTGTTTGTACCTGTCGCAGCCAATGGTTGGCGTAACGTGTGGTGGGGAGTAATTCTGTTGCTGGGTATCATGATGTCAGTGTTGGCGGTTTTATGTTATTACTTGCTGGGTAAAAAACGTGAAATAGGTAAAACACCGGTTTTTTTGCAAAACTGGTGTTCAAACATGACTTTTTCGGGCTGGTTGCTGGTTTTGTTAATAGCGGCTTTGTCTTATTTTCGAAATTTACCCTTTGTCGTGCAGGGAGAAATTGCCCTGCAGGAAGTGTTCCGGCCCATCAGCACCCAGGCCCTGGCGCTGTCTTCGTTGGTGTATTTGATGGTCTATCTGGTGATTGCCGCCAGTTTCATGCAAATGTTTTACCAGGCTGCCCGCTACGGGGTGGTGCCGGTTCGTAAAGCCATAGGGGCAGCAGCATGACAGATCTGGCAAACTTGTTGGGTTTAAGTATTTATGACCCGGTATTCTGGATGCCACTGGCCTGTATGGCGGCATTTTTCCTGCTGGTGCTGATGGGGGCCATCCTGGACGGTTTTGATCTGGGTGTTGCCCTGCTGTTGCCATTTGCCGGTGAACATCGTGATCGAATGATGGGCTTGTTGGGGCCATGGCGCAATGTCAATGAGTTTTGGTTGCTGTTGGGTATTGTTTTTTTCATGGCCATTTTTCCCAAGGCCTGGGCTTTTATTTTCGGTGTCCTGTATTGGCCCATGATCGCGATTGCCCTTGGGGTATTGCTGCGTAATATTGCCTATGAGTTCCGCTTGCGCTCAACCGGTTGGTTGCGTCGTTTCTGGGGCACCCTGTTTTTTACAGGCTCTTTGTGTATGGTGCTGGGACAGGGCTGGGTCCTGGGCAAATTCGCGGTTAATTTCCAGGAAGAGCCCGGCTACGAATTGTTTGCCTTGTTGATTGCCCTGAGTGTTGTGGCCCTGTACGCCCTGTTGGGGGCACTCTGGCTGGTGATGAGGGTATGTCCCTCACAGGGTTCCCTGCAGGCAATGGCCATCAAATGGGCGCGTCGCACGGTAAGGCTGGGCGCGACGGGCTTGTTTGCCGTGATGGCCGCTCTTGGGCTTAGCAATACCGGTATTTTTTATAAATGGGCGCTGTTTGACACGCTGGGTATTGTTTTGCCGGGTTGGTTGCTGATCTTAAGCCTGTTTGTCATGATTGAGATTTTACTAAGACATGCGCATAAGAATGACTGGCTGGGTCGTCTGCCTTTTATTTTGCTGCTACTTGTCATTGTGTTGGCGGTAGCCGGGTTTGCTTACAGTTACTTCCCTTTTCTGGTTTATGATGAACTAAGTCTGTGGGACAGTATAGATTCGGTCACCACCATGCGAATGCTTGTATGGGGTATGGCTTTTGTCCTGCCGGTCATGCTGGTTTATTTCGGCTGGGTCTACGGAGATATTTTCGATAAATTGCGTTAGTTTTCCGCCAAGGGCAGGGTGATATCCACACACAATCCTCCAGACTCACCGCTACCCAGCTCCAGAGAACCATGATGCGCTTTGGCAATGGTATCAGCAAGCGCCAGCCCCAGGCCTACGCTACCGGTTTTGGTGCGGGCCGAATCCAGCCGGGAGAATGCCCGCAGGGCTTCGGTACGACGCTCAAGCGGAATGCCTTCACCATGATCACAGACAGAGAGCACCACTTTTTTCTTGTCAGTGCGCACCTGAACTTCAACTGGGGGCTGGCCATGTTTCAGGGCGTTGCTGATCAGATTGTCTAAAAGCCGCCCCAATGCCAGGCCATCGGCCTGGATATAAATTTTGTGTTTTGGCATCGATTTCAGGAAAACGGGGCTGCCAGCGCCTTCCCAGGACGAAACGCGCTCATCAATCCAGGTATTGAGTTCAAGTTTACTAAATGTGTAGGTGCCAGGGTCTGAACCGCGTACATAGCCAATGAACTGGTCTATCATGCGCTGCATGTCTTGCACGTCGTTGCGCATGCCTTCTTTCAGGGCCTGGTCGTCGGTCATTTCCAGCCTGAGCCACATACGGGCCAGCGGGCTTTTAAGGTCGTGTGGCAGACCGGCCAGCAGGGTTTGCTGGACCAGTTTGGATTCCTCAAGGGCATCAAGCATTGCGTTGAAGCGTTCACCCAGCAGTCGGGTTTCGGTAGGGCCTGCCGGCGTTACCCTTTCGGGGCGCCCTTGGGCAAGTTGGTCTGCCGCCCTGCTTAAGCGGGTAAGCGGGCGAGTGATATGCCAGGCAAAACCGGCAGCCATGGCAATCAGTAACAGGTTGATGCTTAGCCATGCCATCATGATGGCCTGCATATTGGGCGGTTCTATCCGGTCAAGGGGAATCACCAGCCATTCCCGGATCACGGTGTTGTCAAATTCGTTAAGCTGAGGCAGAAGGGAAATGTACATGCGTGGCTTTTCACCACGGGACAGCCCCACCCGGGTGCCATCATTCAGTTCACGGTTCAGGTGATTGATAATATTGCGCAGGTTGTTGCGCAGATCTCCCGTTGGGTAATCAGCCATTTTTTCGTGGTGCAGGGGGGGGGCTGCATCCTTGCGCAAGGGTTGTGAAAAGCGGGTGTCTTTAGGAAGCTGGCGTGACCATAAGCGCCATTTTTTCTGCGAAGCTTCCTCGATGAAACTGGCCCTGTTTTCGGCCGGTATCTGGGCGACGGCCGCCCTTAAGGTGCGAATGGTGGTAGTCAGGTAATTAACCACCACATCTTCCATATAACGTTCCCTAAGGTAATTGCCTACCGACAGGCTGCCAACCTGGACCAATATGATTGTGCCCAGCATCATGAGGATCATTTGCAGGCGCAGGGAACGGGGCCACAGTTTGAGTTTTTTCATGCATCAGGGGAAAACCGGTAGCCGATTCCCCATACGGTTTGTATCCAGCGCGGGTCTTTGGGATCATCTTCGATAGCCCGGCGCAGACGCAGGATGGCAATGTCGATGGCACGGTCATTGCGTTCTCCTTCATCGTCATCGCGGGCCAAGGCCAGCAGGCGTTCACGGGACAGGGGTTTGCCCGGGTTTTTGACCAGGGCCTCTAGCAGGTTGATTTCACCGCCGGTAAGTTTAACGACGGTTTCATCCTTGAACAGCTGGCGCCGTGCCGGATCAAAGGTAAAGGGGCCAAAACTGATGGGGGTTTCCTTGACCAGCGCCGAGGGGCCTTTTTTGCGGCGCAGCACGGTTTCTATGCGGGCAAGCAATTCTCGTGGGTCAAAGGGTTTGCCCAAATAGTCGTCTGCTCCCGACTCAAGACCAATAATGCGATCGGCGGTTTCATCGCGGGCAGTCAGTAAAATGATGGGAATGTCTTCATTTTGGCTGCGTAGCTTACGACAGGCTTCCAGGCCGTCTCCACCCGGCAACATGCGGTCAAGCACGATCAGGTCGGGTGAGAATTTGGTGATTCGCTGAGGAAGGTCTGTGGCATCCGGGGCCAGTAGCGTGTCGTAACCGTGACGGTTAAGGTACTCGGCCAGCAGCTGCCTGAGCGCCGGGTCGTCATCAACAACGAGAATTTTAATTAGCTGTTTTTCCATAGTGACTCTATCTTGCCAAAGTGTATGTCATTAGGCAAGTGTTGGAAATGAATTGAAATTGAATGACGCCCGAAAATCAGCCCCGCCTGTAAAAGGCAGGGGTTGGGATGGATTACCGGATATTGAAAGTGCGGTTGGCCTGGGTTTTTTGGTCGTCAATACTGCGAACCCGGATGGTGACTTTTCTTGGGGTCAGGGTTGGCGGCAAAGTAAGGCTCCCTCCTACTTGCTGGAAATTGGTAATGTTGATGTCTGTGGGGGGTATTTCGGCATAACCGGTTTTGCCGTTGCGGTATCTGCCTTCGACAATGAACTCTAGTTGGGCTTTGTAATCGGGTAGGGCGTCATCGCTTTTCATGATGAGCAATTTGTAATCAAGTTTGCCCATGGCCGAATCAAACTCGGCGGCCCGAATACCTAACGGGTTGCCGCTTGGATCGGCAGGAATCGCTTTTTTGATCAGTTCCAGATCGGCCGTCAGCTGCTGGATGCGCTCCTGGCTGCTTTGCAGGGTGTTGCCTTGGGCGGAATTGCTTTTTTTCAGGGCATCAAGATCCAGGGTGGTTTTTTCCAGTTCGGCCTGAAGGCGTTGCTTTTCCTGGGTCAGCACGCTGATCTCATTGGTCAGGCTGTTGGACTCTTCAACGCTAAGACGTTTGGGACCATAATTGGTTTGCAAAAACCAGAATCCGCCTGCGCCCATAATGACGCCAGTAAACAGGATCACGAGCCAGCGAGGCATGCGCTTGCCGCGACGGCTGCTACTGCTTTCATAAACGGAGGGCTTGAAAACGGCTCTTTTTGAAGATCCAAACATTACTGAACTATCCTTTGGTTACGAAATGAAGTGATTTCATTGGGGTTGAATGAAGGAGGCAGGTATATTGCCGTTGTATTGTAACTGCTGGTCAAGCAGTGCCAGCCTTTCGGGGGTGCCAACATCAATCCATTGTCCGGCATGAAGGCATCCTTCCACCAGACGGTTTTGCATGGCCAAGCGCAACAGGGGAGCCAGTGGCTGCGGCTGTTGTGGTTTAACGCCTCTGAAAAAGGACGGATGATAGACACCAATGCCGGCGAAGGTGTGGTTAATCGCGGTTGGTATTTTGCCGTGCAATAAACCCTGGGCATCCAGATGAAAATCCCCTTCGGGATGATGGGGGGGATTATCTACCATGAGCAGCCATGCTTGTGTTGATGCATTATGCAAATGGTCAACAATTGTAACTGCCTGCATGGGGTTCCAGTCACACCAGATATCCCCATTGATGACCAGAAAAGGCTGTTCGCCCAGCAGGGGCAGCGCATTGGCAATGCCACCTGCGGTTTCCAGGCCTTTGGGAGATTCGGCAGAGTATTCAATGGCAACGCCAAATTGCTGCCCATTGCCCAGGGTTTCTTCTATTTTATGACCCAACCAGGCATGATTGATGACAATATCGGTAATGCCAACACTGGCCAGGCGTTCTATGTGCCATACAATAAGGGGTTTGCCACCCACGCACAGCAGTGGTTTGGGCAAGGTGTCAGTGAGCGGGCGCATGCGTTCACCACGGCCAGCTGCCAGAATCATGGCCTGAATCAAAATGTGTACCCCACTTTGTGTTCGATGTTGTCCAGCCGGTCCAGCAGCCTTAGCAGGGGTTTGAAAACAAGATAGCGGTTGGCAACCTGGCGCACATAGGCGTTGACACGGGGAATATGTTGCAGGTAATGATCTTTGCCGTCACGAATGGAAAGCCGGGAAAATACGCCCAAAATGCGTAAATTTCGCTGTAATCCCATAAACTCGTAATCGGTGTGGAAGTTGGCGAAGTCATCGGAGACAGGCAGTTTTGCATCCCGTGCCATTTGCCAGTAACGAATCGCCCAGTCCAGTTGCTGGGGCTCTTCCCAGGTGGTGCGGGCGTCCATGACTAAAGAGGCCAGGTCATAGGAAATGGGGCCGTTGACCGCATCCTGGAAGTCGATGATGCCGGGGTTGGGGCCATAAATGTCCTGGTCACACACCAGCAGGTTGGGGGAGTGGTAGTCCCGATGCACGAACACGCAGGGCTGTTTGGCATTGTGGGCCACCAGCAGGCTGAACGTTTTTTCAAGGGCGTTTTTTTCATCATCGCCAAGCTGGCTTTGGCAATGCTGGTTGACGTACCATTCGGTAAACAGTGCCAGCTCATCGCGCAAACGTTGGGCATTATAAGCGGGCAGCCCCTGGACACTGGCCTGTTGCATTTGTACCAGTGCCCGAAGGGCATCATGGTAGAGTGATTGCAGGGCGGTATCACCAATTCCTTTTTGAATCCGCTGGTAATAGGTGTCGTTGCCCAGGTCAGTGAGCAAAAGCCAGCCGTTTTCCAGATCTTTTTCAAGGATGGCCGGCACATTCAGGCCTGCTTTGGCCAGTTTTTCGGCGATATCAATGAAGGGTGTGCAGTTTTCGTGCTCTGGTGGGGCATCCATGATGATCAGGGGAGCCTGGCTGGTATCCACACGGAAGTAACGCCTGAAACTGGCATCACTGGATGCCGGGCGCAGGCTTGCCGTTTGAATGTGATGGGTATTGGCAATGACGGCCAGCCATTGCTGCAAGGCATCTTTGCGGGGATCTGCTGAAACGTTTAAGGGCATAGTTATAAAATATGAGTATTTCGCGACAATTGGGTGACGAAACCTGAGTCCTGAATGTAAAATCGGTTTAATTTCAGTGAAAGAATTAAAAAAACCGATTTAAATTAAAGAGCAACTACTATAATTGGTCGTTTCGACTTGGCAGTTACTCTGGAAAAACCTATTTTAAGCTTTTTAACCGGGTTTTGTCTTTGCTGCATCAATAAAATAGTATGCAGGAGCAATGTCATGGGTGGTCGTTTGCAACCGGGAATAAAATTGTCTGTGTTCCATATAATCAGAGTCTTGAATGGATTTGCTTTTTGTGCGTAAAGTTTGTGCTCTTACTCTGCTGGCGCTTGCCTCGCTTGCCAATACCGGCCTTGCGCAGGCGGCCCCCGGAACACGTATTGATGAATATCCGGCTTTGCAGGATTCCTCTTTGCTGCAGATCGCTGCCGGTGATAAAAAAAATACCGTTACGTTTACTGATAGCGCAAAGGCTGATTACGACAACAATAACAGTGATATTACCCTGCGTGGGCTGGCCCAGGTGCGGCGTACAGACGCGATCCTGAAAAGTGACCAAATCCGTTACAACACGGATAGCGGAGAGATGACGGCAAGCGGTAATACCCGTTTTTTCAAGGATGGCACCCTGATTACCGGCACGGGGCTGAACTACAATATCAACACGGACAGTGGCAAGTTCTTTGATCCGGTTTTTAGCCTGGCGGGTGGCGGAAGCGGCACAGCCAGCGAGGCAGAGGCGCTTGATGAGAATCACACAAGATTGATGGATGTGATTTATTCAGGTTGCGATTGCCCCGAAAAATTCTGGACCATTCAGTCTCCGCAGGTTGATATTTACGATGACGAAAACGAAGGGGTTGCCAAAAACGGGGTGCTGTATATAAAGGGAGTGCCCGTGCTTTGGTCGCCCTACCTTACCTTCCCCGTCAGGGCGGAAAAGAAAACGGGTTTTCTGACACCTACTTATGGTTATACATCAAGGGGTGGTTATGATCTGGCCGTGCCGTATTTTTTAAACCTGGCGCCCAATTATGATGCCACAATAACACCCCGTTATTTAAGCAAGCGCGGGTTGCTGATGGGTGGGGAATTCCGCTATTTAATGCCAGCTTATTCGGGTATTGCATCAGGTACTTATATTAACAAGGATATGGAGACCCGCGAAAAACGCTGGTCGTATTCTGTCCTGCATAATCATCGTCTGGGCCAGTTCATGGGTCTGAATTTCAATCTGGGGCTGGACTGGAATGGGGTGTCTGACGATAACTATTTCCGTGACTTTACCAGCATGGGCCTGAATGAGGCAGACCAGACCTATTTGTCAAAACGGGCTACCTTGAGCTGGTCGGGATACAAGTACTGGAACGGTTATTTAATGCTGCAAAAGTACCAAACCCTGCAAGACGACACGTTGGGGCGCTTATACGGGCAATATGAAAAAGTGCCTGAATTGAAGGTGCGCGGCAGGCGATACAACTGGAACGGGTTTGATGTGGAAACCGACAATACCCTGACCCGTTTCGAGTTTCCCACTTACTTTGGTGATATTGTTGATTTGTCCCGAACCGATGGACACCGTGCCCCTGATGGCACCCGTTTTACATCCTACAACACCATCAGTTATCCAATTGTCCGTCCTGGTTGGTACGTTACGCCCAAGGCAGGCTTGCATGTCTCCCATTACTCTACCGACTGGTATGAAGAGTTTGGTCGGTATGGTTTTAGAAGCCAGGCGGGTACCCAAAAGGGTTCCATTGATCGGGTATTGCCTATCTTTTCCCTTGACAGCGGAATGACTTTTGAACGTAGCACCACGCTGTTCGGCAAACCGTCCCTGCAAACCTTTGAGCCTCGACTGTATTACTTGAATATCCCCTATAAAGACCAGTCGGATATTCCCATTTATGACACCTCCATCAGTCAGTTCGGTTTTGGTTCCGCTTTTGCTGAAAACCGTTACAGTGGTGGCTGGGATCGCATTAATAATGCCAATCTGCTTACCCTGGGAATAACCAGTCGCTGGTTTGATGAAGATAGCGGTTTCGAGCGGTTGTCCCTGCAACTGGCACAACGGTTTTATTTTGAAGACCAGAAAGTAACCTTGCCTGGAGAACAGGCCCGTAAACGCTCCAAGTCGGATTATCTGGCGGGTTTAAGTGCCGCGCTTACCGATACACTGAATACCGAACTGGCCGTGCAGGTGGATTCGGCTGACCAGAATGTGGTGCAGTCTTATGCCTCTTTGCGCTGGAAGCCCAAACGGCTGGCCAGCGTTTCCATGTCTTACCGTTACCAGCAGGATCCTTTTCTGGATGAGCGTGGCAATCCGTTGCGTTATCAGTTAAAGGGCAAGGAAACCACCAGCCTGTCGGCACAATGGCCATTTACTGAAAAAATATCCGGTGTTGGCCGTATTGATTATTCCATTCAGGATAAAAGGGTAACGCAATCCATTCTTGGTTTTGAATATAAAGGTAACTGCTGCTGGACCGGCAGGGTTGTCATGCAGCGTTATGCAGTCTCAAAAGAAAAAGCAAATTCTGCTATATTCTTACAATTGGAATTATCCGGTCTTGGGTCTCTAGGTAGTGATCCCATGGGTTTGTTAAGAGAAAATGTGCCGGGCTATGAGTCAACAACCGTCCCGGTTCCAGTAAAATCTACATTTGAAAGGTATGAATAATGCGTAGACTAAAACGCGTAGGCCAACTCGCATTTGCAACCATTCCCGTTTTCTGCCTTGCATTGCCAATGGTGGCGCAGGCAGCACCGGGGACAGCAGGCAAAACTGCGAAAACACAAGCTCAGTTTGGTGATGGCATAGCCGCGGTAGTCAATACTGAAATTATCACCATACGCGAGCTGGACAATCGAATGGTATCCCTGCGAATTAGCGGGCAGGGTGGAGCAGCCCGGGACCAGGTGCTGCAGTCCATGATTGATGAAAAACTGATGAAGCAGGATGCCGAACGCCTTGGCGTCAAAGTTACCGATGCCCAGTTAAACCAGGTGCTGGCAACGATCGCTCAGCGCAATAACATTCCTGTTGAACGTTTGAAAGAAGAAGTCAGCCGTTCTGGCATGAAATGGGATGAGTACCTGCAAAACCTGCGCAGTGAAGTGATGATGGATCAATTGCGCAACCGTATTATTCAAAGCCGTATCAGTGTGACCGAATCTGATGTGGATGCTTTCCTGAAGCAGCATCCCACCGGCGTGGCACCTAAAAAAGAGGTTGCCTATACGCCTCCGCCACCCCAGAAACAGGTTGTGGTTGAGCGTTCTTTCGAACCCAAAGCGGTCGCTTTGCAGCATATATTCATTCGTGTCCCGGACAACGCTTCTGAAGATGTCATTGAGGCCGCCCGTAAAAAAGCCAATGAGGCAATGGGTAAAATCAGGCGAGGTAACAGTTTTGCCGCAGTGGCCAAAGAATACTCTGATGGCCCGGAGGCAGGTAATGGTGGACAATTGGGTATCCGTCTGTTTGAAGACTGGCCTTCCCTGTTCGTAAACGTGACCCGAAACGTGGCGGACGGACGTACGACCGGGATTTTCAAGGCGCCTAACGGTTTTCATATCTTGAAAGTGCTGGAGCGCCGTGGCTTGATTAAAGAAAACAAGCGTGTTGTTACCGTGCAGCCGCCACCACCGCCCAGGCCACAGTTTTCCCCTATGGAAATAGCCGCCAAACAGCAAGGGCCGGTTAATGTGACTGAATCCAATGTCCGTCATATTCTTGTCAAAACCAGTCCTGTGGTTTCCGACCAGCAGGCTTACGAGCGAATTCAAAGCCTGCATAACCGCTTGAGCAATGGCGAGGCTTTTGAAGACGTGGCACGCAAGTTCTCGCAAGATACCTCTGCCCCGCTGGGGGGTGAGATTGGCTGGATTGCACCCGGAGTGGCCGATCCTGAGTTTGAGAAAGCGGTGGCCAATTTGCAGCCGGGCCAAATCAGTAATCCGGTGCGCTCTGCGTTTGGCTGGCATATTATTGAAGTGCTTGACCGTCGTTCCGGTGACAAACAGCCGGAAATCCGTCGCATGCTGGCTCGCCAGACCTTGTATGAGCAACGGGCAGAACCTATTTTTACTGACTGGTTGCAGCAATTGCGTTCACAGTCGTTTATTGATAATCGCCTGAGTGGCTCTATTTCTGCCAGAAACTAAACTATGACAGCACATCAGGCAAGAAAGCGTTTTGGCCAGCATTTTCTGGTGGATGAAAGTGTCACTGAAGCGATTGTCCGTGCGGTGAATCCTGACCGTGGTGACAAGGTGGTGGAAATCGGGCCGGGGTTGTCTGCCCTTACGGCCCCTTTGCTGGCCTGCCTTGATCACCTGACAGTGGTGGAAATTGATCGTGATCTGGCGCAGCGGTTACGCAATACCTATAGCCCCAAAAAAATAACGGTCCATGAGGCCGATGCCTTGACGGTGGATTTTAGCCAGTTTGGTTCGCCCTTAAGAGTGGTGGGGAATCTTCCCTATAATATTTCCAGTCCGTTGCTGTTCCATTTAATGGACTATGCCAATCATGTGCATGACCAGCATTTCATGTTGCAAAAAGAGGTCATAGACCGGATGGTGGCAAAGCCGGGTTCATCGGATTATGGCCGCTTGTCTGTCATGTTGCAGTCACGCTATAAAATGCATTGGCTGTTTGATGTTCCACCCGAGGCTTTTGATCCGCCACCGCGGGTAATGTCGGCAGTGGTGCGAATGATCCCTTTGCCTGATTCGCGTCCGGCTCCAAAGCAATGGCAGGTGTTTGAACAGGTGGTTGCACGTTCTTTTTCACAACGCCGAAAAATGTTGCGTCGCTCATTGGCTGACTGGGAAATAGATTGGGATACTGTGGGTATTAAGGAAACGGCCCGGGCCGAAGCCTTAAGTGTGGCCGATTTTATCCGTCTTTCAGATTACCTGCTTGATAGCGGCAAAATCAACCGGGTTTGAAGTAATGAACGGTACTCGTTCCCACGCAGGAGCGTTGGAACGAGTCAAAATATCCGTTCCCGCACAGGAGCCTGGGAACAAGTCATAGCGGTAAAATCAACCGATTTTCTGGTTCCCAGGCTCCTGCGTGGGAATTTCTACTCCCCACACTCCCGCGTGGGGACTAATTGTTTCTTGTTACCATGCTCTTGCGTGGGAACTGGTTATTTAAGTTTATAGTTTTTATCTCTTTTATTTATCTGGTTTGCAAGAAAAACCTGCATAATATCCCTGCTGCGGTCTTGTAGTAATTGAGATGTTTTTTGCATGGCTTCTTGCAAGCTCATGGGACCATTGCACAGGCTGAAGGCCGCGGTAATTCCCTTGTTGTAGAGCGCCTGATAATTGTTGCCCAGCGTTCCGGCAATCACAATAACCGGGACCTTATGCTGTTGTGCCAGGGCGGCTATGCCAGCCAGTGTTTTGCCCTGAAGGGTCTGCTCGTCAAGTTTTCCTTCGCCCGTAATAACCAGATCGGCATTTTCAATAAGCTGCGCCAATCCTGCAAATTCGGCAACAATTTCCACCCCGGGACGAAACCGGGCCTTCAGGAAGCTCAGGCCTGCAAAACCAAGCCCCCCTGCAGCGCCTGCACCCTGTTCATGACGCATATCTTTGCCAAGCGTGGTGGCGGTAATATCGGCATAATTCGCCATCACCTGGTCAAGGAGCAGAACCTGTTCTGGCGTGGCCCCTTTTTGTGGGCCAAAAATCGCAGCGGCGCCATGGTGACCGCATAAAGGATTATTCACATCGGAAGCCAGGGTGAAGCCAATCTGCGACAGGCGTGGATCCATACCCGAAATATTTATTTTTTCAAGCCGGGCCAGTTCTGCCGGGACGGGTTCCAGCAATGTATTGTTCTTATCCATAAACTGAATGCCGAGGGCGGCAAGCATGCCGACACCTCCATCGGTGGTGGCCGAGCCGCCCAGCCCCAGGATAATATGTCTGGCCTTTTTATTTAAAGCTTCAAGAATAAGCTGGCCAACCCCAAACGTATTGGAACGCAGTATGTTTCTGTTCTGGGGCTGGATTTGTTCAAGACCGGCCGCGCTGGCCATTTCAATAATGGCCGTTTCGTTGTTGGTCATGGTCCATGTGGCGGTAACCGGTTGGCCCATTGCATTCTGGACCGTGCTTTGCATGAGTTTGCAGTGGGTGCTTTGTGCGATGGCCAACACGGTTCCTTCTCCACCATCGGCCATCGGAACGCAATGGATGCAGGCGGAAGGCGCTGCTTGCCTTACGCCTTGGGCAATGGCCGTGGCCACTTCATGGGCTGGCAGGCTTTCTTTAAAGGAGTCAGGGGCAATGATGATTTTCATGGTTTATGCATGGGGTATATGCATTCCCACGCGGGAGCGTGGGAACGAGTAAACGAGTAACGGGCTTTCTCGTCCCCATGCTCTTCGTGAGAATGAGTCAAGTTTTTTCGTTCCCATGCTCTGCGTGGGAACGGGTTATTTAAATGATTAAAGGTTAATTCTTTTACCATAAATTCAAATTTAAATTAATCAACACAAATCAGTTTCATGCCATTAGTGCCGCTTTGGGAGGCGTTGTTGTCTCCGTTGGTCACAATTATCCAGTCGCCGCTACTCAGGGTTTGGTGTTTTTTCAACTCATCAAGGGCTGCTTGCATAAGCATGGCAGGATCAAGATGGCTGCTGTCAAAATTTACCGGATAAACACCCCTGAAAAGGGCAACGCGGTTTTGGGTTTCCTTATGCCGGGTAAAACAATAAATAGGAATGCCAGAACGGATGCGCGACATGATAAGGGGGGTATGGCCACTTTCGCTAAGGGAAACAATTGCCTTTATACCGGGGAAATGATTGGCGGCATACATGGCGGAAAGCGCGATGGTTTCATCACAGCGTGGAAAAACCTGCCCCAGACGATGACCCGATTTATTTGAGGTTGGATGTTTTTCCGCGCCCATGCAAATACGCGACATGGCCATGACGGCTTCTACCGGGAAATTTCCTGATGCGCTTTCGGCTGACAGCATGACCGCATCGGTATAGTCAAGAACGGCATTGGCAACGTCAGACACTTCGGCGCGCGTGGGGATGGGGTTGGTAATCATGGATTCCATCATTTGAGTGGCGGTTATAACCACTTTATTCAGGGTGCGGGCGTGCAGGATGATTTTTTTCTGTATGCCTGCCAATTCCGCATCGCCTACTTCAACACCCAGGTCGCCACGGGCGACCATGACGGCATCACTGGCCGTAATCAACGCATCCAGTGCCTGGTCATCAATCACGGCTTCAGCGCGTTCTATTTTGGCCACAATCCAGGCATGGCTGCCAGCTTGCCGGGCAAGTTGCCTGGCGTGCTCAATATCGCTGCCATAGCGAGGAAAAGAAACGGCAATATAGTCAGCTTGAATGTCGGCGGCAAGTTTAATGTCTTCCTCGTCCTTGGCGGTAAGGCTGGGCGCGGAAAGGCCGCCACCTTTGCGGTTGATGCCTTTGTTGTTGGAAAGCGATCCGCCTGTCACGACAAGGGTGTGCACTTCCTGGCCTTCAATGCCGGTAATTTCCAGCACGACTCGGCCATCATCCAGCAGCAGTTCATCACCGGGTTGGCAATCCGTAACCAGGGCAGGGTAGTCTATGCCAACAATATGTGCGGTACCTGCATTGTGTGGATGGGTATTGGATAGAACAAAGGGTTGTCCGGCCTGCAACGTGACCTGTCCGTTGATGAACTGGGCAATCCGGATTTTGGGGCCTTGCAAATCAACCATGATGGCAATATGTTTTTGCAGCTTGCGAGCCATTGCCCTGATGGTTTGGGCTCTTTGGCGGTGCTCGTGGTGGTTGCCATGAGAAAAGTTTAACCTTGCAACATTCATGCCGGCCAGGATCATTTTTTCAATTTGCTCGTGCGTTTGGGTTGCAGGCCCCAATGTCGCCACAATTTTAGTGCGTCTTAGATTCATTTTATTGTTTTCTCATAATGTGATAATTTTGTTTTTGTTACAAAAAAGTAAGAAAATATCAATTAAAGTGTTGAAAACTTTATTGATTCATGTAGAATTAATTTCAACAAAAGCAGGTATGCAGCAAATAAATCAGGTTCCGGCTAGTACTGGGCCATCATACATAAATTATTAACTACTATCAGCAATTCAAAATCCTTTGGCAGTATAAGTTTTAGAAAAAAAGATATATAAGTTTCAACTTTCACTGTTTCTGTACTTTTATCAGAACTGAAAAATCAATACCCCTTTGTTGTTAGGGGGGGCTGTGATTAGCTTCAATATTGTAACTAACCAAGAATTCAGTAATTCGTATTAACGAATTGCTGATGTATGTTGGATAGATATTTCAAATGTTACAAATATGGTGTATTAACTTGATTTTCCTATCCATTTTGCAGTAATCGTGCCGGAAGAAATCCGGAATCATAAATGTCATCCGTAAAGGAGCAGCAAAATGAAAAAACTACTACTTATCTCGGCACTGGCTCTTGCCTCAACAAGTGCATCAGCAGCAGGGGTTTTTGTTGGCGGTTATGGTGCAGGCGGTATGGCTGGAAGCTCGGCCTCTGGTGGCTCTGAAGCCTCTGGTGGACAGGCTTCTGTGTTATTTGGTGCAGCAGGTAATACTTCTGGAGCTACCAATACAACAAGTTCTGGTTCCGCTGTGGCTGCAGGTCCTACAGGGGTTGCTACCGTAACTGGTGGTACTTCTACCTCTAGTCAGGGTAATCTGGGCGGGTCAGTTGGTACTGCCATACAAGGCTCTTCAGCAGGTGCTGGCGGTACTTGGGGTGCAAATGCCGGTGGAGGCTTTGGCACTATAGGCTTAGGATTCTGGAATACTCCTTAAGTATCCAGATTATGCTTGAAGTAATAATTTGAAAGCAGTCTATTGTTACTTTAGTTTGTTGTAAGACAAATCATAATGGCATTGATTGCTTTCAATCAACTGTTCTGGATCAGTTCCAGAATATAGGGATTCTTATAGGGAGCAGCAAAATGAAAAAACTACTACTTATCTCGGCACTGGCACTTGCCTCAACAAGTGCATCAGCAGCAGGGGTTTTTGTTGGCGGTTATGGTGCAGGCGGTATGGCTGGAAGCTCGGCCTCTGGTGGTTCCGAAGCATCAGGTGCACAAGGTTCAGTCTTCAGTGGTGTTGCAGGTAATACTTCTACTGCAACCAATACGACTAGTTCTGGTGCGGCAGTGGTTGCGGGTCCTACTGGTGTTGCCACATCAACCGGTGGAACATCTACTTCCTCCCAGAGCAATCAAGGCTTTTCTTTCGGTACAGCTATGCAGGGATCAGCAGCTTCTGCGGGTGGTAACTGGGGAGCAAATGCCGGTGGTGGTTTTGGGACCGGTGGTTTTGGGGCTTGGACAACACCCTGATTTGAGCTATTCATTTCTCTAAAACTATAATACGTTTATATTTTTGAAGGGGAGGATCCTCCCCTTCCTAAAGGAATCGCCATGAAAAAAATATTTACGCTCATCGCATTGCTGTTTGTATCTACTCAAGTATCGGCACAGATAAATGTGGGTTCAGATGCCTCCTCTTCTTCCGGGGCAATTTCTGGTGCGTCATCCAGTACTGGAAATATGTCAGCCGATTCTGGTGCCAATGCAATTATTGGCCTGACTTTTGAGGGATCAGAGCAAAGGAAATCCCAGCGTATACACACGACCCCCAACGTTTATGCGCCAGCAAGCATGTTTGGTGGAGCCAATAATTGCGGTCAATCCAACACGATAGGTGTGGGTTTTACAGGGTTTGGGATAGGTGGTTCGATGGCAGGTGAATCTGATGCGTGTAATGCGCGAGAGGATACCAGTATTGCCTATAAACTGGGCTATAAAGAAGTTGCGGATATGCGGTTTTTCTGTTTCGGTGAAGATGTGAATCGCATGGCTTATGAGGCTACCGGACGTCGTTGCCCAACCACTGCTACGGCAAAGGGGTTGCCAGATAATGCAGTCGCCGATAATCGTGCGCCAGTTCGATCAGGAGTTGTGGTTAACAATCCTGGCACTAATGCAGTTGCTGTTAATACAAGTTTTGCAAATGTTCCAAGGCAAACCAGGGCAATTGCCTCATCCGATGAAATGGAAGCACAACGTTTGCAGACTTTTTATGGTAATAATTAACGGTATATCAGGTAAATATGTAAGATTCATACCTGAAAGAGACGTTATTAACAGGTGATTTTGGGATATCACCTGTTAATAAGCGAGATAACCGGATCGCATTGTTGCTGATCAATATAAATTTGTATCAGTCAGCATATAGGTTATGAAACTTTATTGCTTGTTGCCGTCTCATTTTCAAGCTCATGTATTTATTCCGCAGGTTCTGTTGCAGCATCGTTTTCAAGGGCTTGAAATAGCTCCTCTTCGTTTAGTAACGCAGGGGCAGCCGATGTACCTGCGAAGCCAAGCAGGGAGGATGCTTTCATGGCGAACTCGTTCAAGCCCATTTTTTTGCCATTGAAGTCAATCTGACTGTCTTCGGGTTGATCGGCATCATAGGTGACTGAAGACGTGGTTTTGCCATCTTTGTAAATAGCCATGCCGGATTGTTCCGCGACAAGGTTTGCCATGGCAGCAAGGATTTGTGCTTGAGCATCAGCTTCGGCCTTGTCTGTACCTTCGGAGATCTGAATAACGCCCGAGCCAAACTCCTGGATAAGGTTGTCATCAACAGAAAAGGATATATTGGCTTTGCGCAACGCTTCTGTTGTAAATAACGCCATGGATTCCCTTGATTCGGAAGATGCTTTTTCTCCGTTAAAAGCAGCTCCGAAATTCAGCGATGCTTCGCCGGTTGTCGCTTTTATACGGAAGGGATCAATATGGAACTCAAATTTGTCATCAGCCAGTTTGACAAACAGGGTTTCGAAATGATCGGCCAACTCTTCTTCCTCGAATGAAGCAGAACTCAGATCCAGGCTGGCTGTTGCGCGGCTAAAATCATTGACCGCCTTCATGTCCAGGTTGTTCAGCATCATTTTCATGCTTGTTGTGCCAAAATCAATCTTGTTGACGTTGATTTTATTTGCGGAATAGGTGATATCAGCATTGAGCAGGCCGTTGGGAGATTCCGTAGTGCTGGCATTCATGTCGAGAGAGTCGATTAAAACGCTTTGCGCGGGATCGGCAATATTGAATTTTTCAAATTTGACGGAAGTATCGCCAATATAATTTTTATTGGCGGTACGGGTTGTTTTATTACTAAGTTTAAAGCCGTCCATAGAGAAGCTGGCAGTACTTTCCCCCTTGGCTTTAATCGCGCCACTCGTGGCTTCTGTATTGAAAAAGGCGTAATCAAGATTGGTGTGGGTAATCGCATGCATCGGCTCCACGGTTATTTCGCCGTTCTTGTCAACGAATTTCAGCGTGGCGGTTTTAAGGGTGTTTTCTATTTCTTTGTCAAAAGAAAGTACGCTGTTGGAGACAAAAGGCTCTTGCCCATTGGCGGCATCAAACAGTACTTTTGTATTGTCATTGTTAATGAGTGTGGTGGTGCTAATGGCCAAAGCGGGCGTAAAACTGCCCTCCTGGATTAATGGCAAGGGGCCATGATAAACCTTGTTCAGGAAAGTAATATTGGACAGCTCTTCTGGCAGATCGGGTAGATTTATGTTCAGCTTATAGATACCGGTAGAAGAAAGAAACCCCTTTTCATAGCTGACTTCACTCAGGCTGATATTGGGAGCGGTTTGTGCCAGAAATTCATTGATATTACTGACAGATTTACCGATTTGACCTTTGGCCTGCTGGCCAATATACCAGGTAGAGCCTCCCCAGACGACACCGGCGGCAACCAGCGCGCCAATAACAATATTTGTTGTTTTCATGATGTACCTTTTTAACTTTATGGTTGTTTAACAGGATTTACTCTGAGCGCAAGCCAGAGCCTTCAGCTTGCATGTTTTTGCGTTCGATCAATTCGACTTTGTAGCCGTCAGGGTCTTCCACAAAAGCAATAACGGTGCTGCCACCCTTAACAGGGCCGGCCTCACGCGTTACGTTACCACCGGCCGCCTTGACGGCATCACAGGCCTTGTAGGCATCTGGCACACCAATGGCGATATGCCCATAGGCGGTACCCAGCTCATAGGCATCAACACCATGGTTATAGGTCAGTTCAAGTTCGGCCTGATGGGGGTTGGCCTCAAAACCGAGGAAAGCCAGACTATATTTGTATTCGGGGTTTTCGGAGCGACGCAACAGTTTCATGCCAATCACGTTTGTATAAAACTCGATGGAGCGCTCAAGGTTGCCGACTCGAAGCATAGTGTGTAGAAATTGCATGGCGACTCCTGTTGGAAATGGTGATAAGCGGGCTATTTTAGCAAAGTTCTCTTTGCAAAATGATGAGTGGTGCACATTTAAATGACGGTTACTGCAAGAAAGAGACAACCGCATTATATAAGTGAATATTTAATGCTGCTTATATTTTCATTCTTTATTAAAGGATGGGAAGGGTGCGCAGGCTTTTTTGTTTAAGCCTGTTTTTGGCGGCTTCGTAATTGGGCAAAATCCGTTTAACCTCGGCCCAGAAACGGGGGCTGTGATTCATTTCTTTCAAATGGGCAAGTTCATGCGCAATGACATAGTCAATCAGCTCCGGGCAAAGGTGGATCAGGCGCCAGTTCAGGCGAATGTGGCCATTGGCACTACAGGATCCCCAACGGGTTGTGGCACTGGACAGGCGAAGACACAGGGGTTTTGCTCAGCTACTTTGCTGGAAATGCCGCAGGCGGATTTCAAACCAGGCCAGGGCACGGCCCTGAAACCACTGGGTGCAGGCTGTTTTAATTGTCAGGGCATTTGCCGTGGATGGCAGGTTGACATAGAGCCGATCGTTATCTTGCGCCAGATTGTAATTGCCCTCATAGCGGCATGAAGCCAGCTGCGGGTTCAGTTGCACAATAATCTGCCTGCCCAGATAGGGCAGCTGCATGCCGTTTTGCCAGCAGGTGGGTACAGGGGATTGTTGTTGCCACTGCAGCAGCTTGCTTTGGATCCAGGGTTTCTTTGCCTGGATGGCTTGGTCAATGATCGTTTGTGATACCCACTTTGGGGCGGTAATTTTAAGCCCCTCGGCGTTAATCGTAAAACCAATGCTTTTACGATTGGAACGCTGAAGGGTATAAGGAATTTTATCCATGGGTGATGTTGATAATTGATGAATGGTTCATGGATAAAACCGCTTTTGGAGAAAGTCAGGTCTTGTCGTTGTAACGATGCGGGCTAAGCACACGCATTTCCCCTTCAATCCATTCTTCAACCTTGCGGTTAAGCTGGTCGTGAGTAAGGCCTTCAGATGAAATGGGAGGACCAAACGAAAAGGTAACCCGGCCGGGTTTTTTGAGGAAGGAGTTGCGCGGCCAGACCTCTCCGGCATTGTGCGCCACCGGAATCACCGGGGCACCGGCATGGACGGCAAGACGCGCACCACCTGATTGATAGCGGCCTTTTTGTCCAACGGGAATCCGGGTTCCTTCGGGGAACAGAACCGGACTATGTCCGGCGCGGATGCGTTGGCTGCCAATACTTAATACCTGTTGCATGGCGCCTTTGCGATCAGAGCGGTTGATGGGAATACTGCGCAAACTGGCCAGCGCCCAACCGAAAAACGGGATGTAATTCAGTTCTTTTTTGTAGATAAAACAGGCCGGTTTGGGTGAGAACCAGGGAAAAAGCAGGGTTTCATAGGCAGACTGGTGTTTGCTTAGAAACACAACCGGTGTGTCGGGAATGTTTTCCCTTCCCTTGATTTCCCATTTGATGCCAAGAATATATTGGGCTCCCCACATCAGCAGATGAGGCCAGCCTACCGTGAAACGGTATCGCCACTTGAAGGGGAAAGGCAGCAGCAGGAAACACCCAAGCGCGAAGGGAATGACAGTAATGGCTTGAAAAACCAGAAACAGCAGGGCACGTAAAAAAGACATGATGATTAGTTTTCCCGCAACCATTCGTTGATAATATCAGCCAGGCTGGCACGTATTTGTGTACCGGGTGGCAGATTGGGATCGTTTTTTGTTTTAAGGCCGTTGCCGGTTTCCACCAGCCAGGGTTTCATGCCTGCGGCCTGGGCAGCTTGCAGGTCACGCAGTGAGTCACCAATCACAGGTACCTGCGCCGGATCTATTTCGTAGCGGCGAATAATATCGTGAAGCATGCCCGGTAATGGTTTACGACAATTACAGCCGTCGTCAGGCTTGTGCGGGCAAATGAAAATGGCATCAACCTGCCCGCCCAGCAAAGTGAGTTCCTGATTCATTTTGGCGTGCATGGCGTTCAGATCGCTCATGCTGAACAGACCCCGGCCCAGGCCGGACTGGTTGCTGGCAATAACCACTTTCCAGCCTGCCCGGTACAGGCGGGCAATGGCTTCAAGACTGCCGGGCAGGGGAACCCACTCGTCGGCCGATTTAACAAAATCGGTGCGGTCTTGATTGATGACGCCATCCCGATCGAGAATCACGAGTTTCATTTTGCCAGCCTGGAAATATCAGCCACCAGATTCATGGTGCCATGTAATTGTGAAAGCAAAGCCAGACGGTTATTGCGGATGTCAGGGTCTTCGGCCATGACCATTACATCGGTAAAGAAAGTATCAACCGCTTCACGTGTGCTGGCAATACTGCTTAAACTGGCCTCAAACTCACCTTTGTCAAAATGGTCCAAGGCAACAGGCTGGATGGTTTCAATCGTGTCGGCCAGGGCTTTTTCTGCCGGTTCAAGCAGGATTTCTGCATTGATGGCAGGCAGCGAACCGTCCACTTTCTTCAGCAGGTTGGCAATACGCTTGTTGGCGGCAGCCAGGCTGTCGGCTTCGGGTAATTGCGTGAAGGCGGTAACGGCCCTGATCCGGTCGATAATCTCGTGCAGTGGCGGCGCCAAAGCAATAACAGCGTCAACCACCGAGCGGTCATAATCGTTATTGAGTTGATTGCGGTAGCGCTCGTAAATGAATTCCTGCACTTCGGCTACGGTATTTGGGTTCAGGCTGATCTTTTCGAACGAGCCAGCGGCAAATTCAAGCAGTTCGTTCAGGGAAAGCCTGGTTTGCAGGTTCAGGAAATGACCGGCGGCCAATTGTTCAACCGCGCTGATCAGGCCCAGAGCGGCACGGCGCAAGGCGTAAGGGTCACGTTCACCGGTGGGCACCAGACCAATGCCCCAAATGCCGACCAGGCTTTCAGTGCGCTCGGCAATAAATAATATGGCCGAAGTTAAGGTTTCCTGGCTGACCGGTTTGTCGTAACGCACGCGATACTGCTCTGCCAGGGCTGTCACGATTTCTTCGGGTTCGCCATCGGCCTTGGCATAATAGGCGCCAATAATTCCTTGCAGTTCTGGGAATTCACCCACCATGTTGGAACTTAAGTCGGCTTTGGCCAAGAGGGCTGCGCGGTCGGCCAGTGAAACATTGGCGCCAAGTTGCTGGGCAATGTAAGCGGCAATTTTCCGGACCCGTTCGGAGCGCTCAAGCTGGGTTCCCAGTTTGTTGTGGTACACAATGGTTGCCAGTTGTTCAACCCGGGCGGCCAATGGCATTTTACGGTCGGTGTTGAAGAAGAATTCGGCATCGGCCAGGCGTGGACGCACAACCCGCTCGTTACCTTCGATAATTTGTTGTGGATTGTCAATGTCCATGTTGCTGACAATCAGGAAGCGGTGCGTCAGCTTGCCAGTGGCCGGGTCAAACAGGGGGAAGTATTTCTGGTTCAGGCGCATGGTCAGGATAAGGCATTCTGGCGGTACGGCCAGGAATTTTTCCTCAAACTGGCCTATATACACCGCAGGGTACTCCACCAGTGAAGTCACTTCGTCAAGCAGGGCGGCTACCTCGGGGTCGTTGCCAATGGTGGCACCCAGCGAGGCGGCCTTGTCAGCCAGCAGTGCGCTGATCATGTCACGGCGCTCTTCATAGGAAGCAATGACCTTGCCTTCTTCGCGCAGTTGCTGCTCGTAGGTATTAGCATGGTTTAACTGAACCGGAGCCTTGCTCAGGAAACGGTGTCCACGGGTAACATGGCTGGAAGAAATGCCCAGCACGCTAACGGGGAGTACCTGGTCACCAAACAGGACAGCCAGGCCATGTACGGGACGTACGAAACGGACACTGGTTTGCCCGTCGGCCAGTTGATAACGCATGACTTTGGGAATCGGCAGGTCGGCAATCGCTTCATCAATGGCGGTTTGCAGGAAAGCGGCCAGTTGTGCGCCCGGGGCGGTGCCTTTGGCAATTAAGTATTCCTGTTTGCCATCGGATTCACGGCTCAGGTCGGCTACGCTTAAGTGCTCCAGGCCTTTGGAAGCCAGTTTCTTTTGCAGGGCGGGACTGGCATTGCCGTTTTCATCAAGGCCGATTTTGACGGGCATGAGTTTTTCTGCAAACGCCTGCTCGGGCGCCTGCGCCAATACCTGGCTTAGGCGGACACCCAGGCGGCGTGGCGTGGCAAATGATTCAAGTTTGCACTGTTCACCCAGAAGATGTTGTTTGTTCAGGGACTGGTATACGCCCTGGGCAAATGCCTTGCCCAGTTTTTGCAATGCCTTGGGTGGCAGTTCTTCGGTGAGTAATTCGATCAGTAAAGGATTCGTTGACATTTATGCGTTCTCTTGTTTTTTCAGCATCGGGAAGCCAAGCTGTTCGCGGGAGTCGTAATAGCACTGGGCAACTGCACGGGACAGGTTGCGGATGCGGCCAATATAGCTGGCCCGTTCGGTAACGCTAATGGCGCCCCGGGCATCCAGCATATTAAAGGTGTGGGCGGCTTTCAGGACGACCTCGTAGGCAGGCAGGGCCAACGGAATTTCAACCAGTTTTTTGGCTTCGGCTTCGTAGTCATTGAAATGCGCAAACAGCATTTCCGTTGAGGCGTACTCAAAGTTGTAGGTGGATTGCTCAACTTCATTCTGGTGAAATACGTCGCGGTAATAAACGGCATCACCGTTGGGACGTTGGGTCCAGACAAGATCATAGACACTTTCCACGTTTTGCAGATACATGGCCAAGCGCTCAAGGCCATAGGTGATTTCACCGGTAGTGGCTGGACAGTCAAGGCCGCCAACCTGCTGGAAGTAAGTGAATTGCGTGACTTCCATGCCATTGAGCCAGACTTCCCAGCCCAGGCCCCAGGCACCCAGCGTGGGATTTTCCCAGTCATCCTCAACGAAGCGGATATCGTGCTCTTGGGGGTTAATGCCCAGCGCCTGCAAAGAACCGATGTAAAGATCAAGAATTTCCGGGGGGGCAGGCTTGAGCACAACCTGATACTGGTAATAGTGTTGCAGGCGATTGGGGTTTTCGCCGTAGCGGCCATCTTTGGGCCTGCGTGACGGCTGTACATAAGCGGCATGCCAGGGCTCGGGCCCGATGGCGCGCAGGAAGGTGGCAGTATGGGAGGTGCCCGCACCTACTTCCATATCGTAAGGCTGGAGCAGTGCACAACCTTGTGCGTCCCAGTATTCCTGAAGTTTTAAGATGATTTGCTGAAAAGTAAGCATGAATTCGACTCTAGCATCGGATGAATAACCAAACCTTGGATTTTAGGGTATTTGTCGTGGTTCTAGGGGTAATTTGCGGTTTGAAAGGGTAAAATGCCCGAATTACCCCCGAACCTACAGGAGACAACTGTGACAGAATTGGTAAAATCAGAAATCATTGGCAGGATATTGGTCATTACGATCAATCGGCCCGAAGCCCGCAACGCCCTTACTTACGATACGTCTTTTGCGCTGGCTGCCGCGCTTGACCAGCTTGACGTCAATAACGACCTGACGGTGGGTATTCTTACCGGGCAGGGCAATACGTTTTGTTCGGGCATGGATTTGAAAGAGTTTGCCAAAACCCAGCGTCGTGCCGTGGTGCCGGGCCGGGGCCTGGGGGGCTTGTGCGAAGCACCGCCCCAAAAACCTCTCATTGCCGCCATAGAGGGTTATGCCCTGGCGGGTGGTTGTGAACTGGCGCTGGCCTGCGATTTGATTGTGGCAGCTGACAACGCCCAGTTTGGTTTGCCCGAGGTAAAACGAGGCCTGGTGCCCGGTTCGGGGGGCATGTTGCGCTTGCCGCAAAGGCTGCCTTACCACGTTGCCATGGAAATTTTATTAACCGGTGACATGATTCCCGCACAGCGTGCGCATCAGCTTGGTTTGGTCAATCAACTGACGGAACCGGGCAAAGCGCTGGAAGCTGCGCTAAAATTGGCTGACAGGATTGCGGCCAACGGCCCGTTGGCCGTCCGTACTGTCAAGCAGGTTGTGGTGCAGTCGCAAGACTGGCGCCAGGAAGACATGTTTGCCCTGCAACAGCCACGCATGGCGCATATCTTTGCTTCTGAAGATGCGAAAGAAGGGGCAACTGCATTCGCCGAAAAACGGGCTCCGGTCTGGAAAGGCAAATAAAACAGTAAAGTTGTTAACCGTTAGTTTTTTGAAAAAGTTGATCAAACAATGACTACCATTATCAAAGAAGAGGATCTGATCCAATCCATCGCGGATGCGATCCAGTTCATCAGTTTTTACCACCCTGCCGACTATATTCAGCATCTGGCCCGTGCCTATGAGCGTGAGGAAAGCCCGGCAGCCAAAGACGCGATTGCCCAAATCCTGACCAATTCCCGCATGTGCGCGGAAGGGCACCGTCCCATTTGCCAGGATACCGGCATTGTGAACGTTTTCCTGAAAGTGGGTATGGATGTCAAGTTTGATCTGAAACAAACCCTGCAGGAAGCCTGTGATGAAGGGGTGCGCCGTGGTTACATGGATCCCGATAACAAATTGCGTGCCTCTGTGCTGGCTGACCCTATTTTTGAACGCAAGAACACCAAAGACAACACGCCCTGTATTTTGCATGTGGAACTGGTTCCGGGCAATAAGGTAGACGTGCAGGTGGCGGCCAAAGGTGGCGGCTCTGAAAACAAAACCAAGTTTGCCATGCTGAACCCCAGTGACTCCATTGTTGACTGGGTCCTGAAAACCGTGCCGCAAATGGGTGCCGGCTGGTGTCCTCCGGGCATGCTGGGCATTGGGGTGGGCGGTACTGCTGAAAAAGCCATGTTAATGGCCAAGCAGTCCCTGATGGAAGACATCGATATGTACGAACTGTTGGCCCGTGGCCCGCAAAACAAACTTGAAGAGTTGCGTATTGAACTGTATGAAAAAGTCAATGCACTGGGTATTGGCGCACAGGGCCTGGGTGGCTTGACAACCGTGCTTGATGTCAAAATCAATACTTACCCAACGCATGCGGCGTCCAAACCCATTGCCATGATTCCAAACTGTGCGGCAACCCGCCATGCCCATTTTGTCCTGGATGGCTCGGGTGTTGCCGTGTTAACACCACCTTCTTTGTCAGACTGGCCAGAAGTGCATTGGGCACCCGATTACAACAAGTCCAAACAGGTGAACCTGGATACGCTGACCAAAGAGGAAGTGGCCAGCTGGAAACCCGGCCAAACCTTGTTGCTGTCCGGCAAAATGCTTACCGGCCGTGATGCCGCCCACAAGCGCATCCAGGATATGCTGGCCAAAGGCGAGCCATTGCCGGTTGATTTCACCAACCGTGTTATTTATTATGTTGGGCCGGTTGATCCGGTACGTGACGAAGTGGTTGGCCCTGCAGGCCCCACCACGGCAACCCGCATGGACAAGTTCACCGATATGATGCTGGAAAAAACCGGCCTGATTTCCATGATCGGCAAGGCCGAGCGCGGACCGGTCGCGATTGAGTCCATTCGCAGGCACAAATCTGCTTATTTAATGGCAGTGGGTGGTTCTGCTTACCTGGTGTCCAAAGCGATTCGTGGCGCTAAAGTGGTGGGCTTCGAGGACCTGGGCATGGAAGCCATTTACGAGTTTGATGTGAAAGACATGCCGGTAACCGTTGCGGTTGATTCCGAAGGAACCTCTGTACATAAAACAGGCCCAAGAGAATGGCAATCCAAAATCGGTAAAATTCCAGTGGCGGTTGAAGAACTGTAATTTTTAGCCCTGGTATGGTTTGGTTAACCCAAAAAAAACGGGTTTGAACGGGCCCCAAAAAACGGATGTATTTCCTGTTTTTTTGGGGCCTTTTTATTGTTGGTTTTTTAAATCAAAGCAGTTCAATGCCCTGGTCTTTACATTGTTCCAATAAGGTGCCAAGGGTGCCTTGGGCCAGAACAATCCCTGGCGCCAATTCCTGCAGGGGCAATAGCACAAAGGCCCGTTCGTGCATGCGCGGGTGTGGCAGGGTCAGTTCAGCCGAGTGATTGATATCATCGTTGAATAGCAGGATGTCCAGGTCCAGCGTGCGGGGCGCATTCACATAGGGACGTTCCCGGCCGTAACGGTTTTCAATCCCTTGCAGCAGATGCAGCAGCTCCAATGAGGCCAATGGGGTTTCAAGCCGGGCGACCGCGTTGACATAGTCGGGCCCCGAAGCGTCGACCGGGCTGCTGCGGTAAAAGCGGGAGTATTCCAGTTTATGAATGGACGGATGGGCAGCCAGGTTGGCCAGTGCCTGTTGCAGTACATTCCTGCTCTCACCCAGATTGGAGCCAAGGCCAATATACGCAATATTCATGAAATGTCCTGCTGCGGCAAAGCGGCTTTCTTGCGGGCGGGTGAGCGACGCTTGCGACGTTTGCGTGCGGTGTTGGCAGAAGTAGCGGGCATTCCCTTTTGTTTTTGCGCCAGCTCTTCGATCATCTGGGTTTTACCTGCCGCATCGGTATCAGCCAGGTCCATCCACCATTGTGCCTGAACGCTATCAAATTCACCGCTGGCTGCTCGCAATTGCAGAAAATCACAGGCGGCACGAAAACGGGGCTGTTCAGTCATTTTCCAGATCTGACGTGGAACGGGACGTTCAAAACGGGGCTGCATGAACCAGATTTCACGCATATCGGTGGTGTGACGCCGCTGGATGGCCAGTTTGTGAACCTGGTCTTCAAGCACCTGGTCTGCCGCATGGATCAGTGCCTGCATGGGCGGCTCTTTTTGCGCAATATTGCGTTTCCAGTAAACATCCACCAGGCGCCATAAAAGGGCCGCATACAGGAAACTGGGGCTCACCGATTTGCCCAGACGAACCCGGTGATCGGTACGGTCAAGGGTCAGCTCTACAAATTTCTGTCCACCCGGTTGCTTCAGGACGACATCCAGCAAGGGAAGGGTTCCTTCGTGCAGGCCTTCTTCGCGCAGTTGTTTCAGGCAGGCCAGGGCATTACCGCAGGTCATGAGTTTAAAGGTTTCGTCAAACAGACGGGAGTCGGGCACATTGGAAATGAGTTCGGCCAGCTGCTTGATAGGTTCCTTGGTGTGGGGCTCGATGGTGCCATTCAGTTTGGCGGCAAAGCGAACTGCCCGCAACATGCGGACAGGATCTTCACGGTAACGGGTTTCAGGGTCGCCAATGATGCGTACGAGATGTTTGCGAAGATCTGACAGGCCATTATGGTAGTCGATGACTTGCTCGGTAAGCGGATCGTAATACAGGGCGTTAAGGGTGAAATCGCGTCGGGCGGCATCTTCTTCCTGTGTGCCGAAGACGTTGTCGTTCAGGATACGGCCATGTTCGTCGGTTTTGTTCTGGCCATTGCTATTGGCCCTGAAAGTTGAGGTTTCAATGATTTCCGGACCAAAAACCACGTGTACCAGTTGAAAGCGACGACCAATAATGCGGGCCCGGCGAAAGCAGGCACGCACCGCTTCGGGGGTGGCATTGGTGGCCACATCAAAATCCTTGGGCTCCAGGCCCAGGATAAGATCGCGCACGGCACCTCCTACGATAAAGGCCTGGAACCCTTTCTGGTTTAATACCTCGCAGACCTTGATGGCGTTGCGCGAGACAAGCCGGCGATCAATGCCGTGCTGTTCCTGGTGGTAAACCCGGGCTTTGGTTTTTTTTGTGTCGCTGGCCGGGGAATTGAACAGGCGGCTGACGAAGCTTTTAATGGTGCTTTTGATCATAGGGACGAAATAAATGAAGATATTGTTATTTTAAAGCAAACAGATCAAGAACTGGCCAGCCGTTTTCATGTGCTGTTTTACGCAGGACTTCATTGGGGTTGGTGGCTACCGGGTTGCTGACAATTTCAAGCAAGGGCAGATCATTTTGCGAGTCGCTGTAAAAATAGGTTTCGGCAAAATCATCTATTTTTTTGCCCATGGAACTGAGCCACATATTGACACGGGTTACCTTGCCTTCTTTGTAGCTTGGAATGCCTTCCACACGGCCGGTAAAGCGACCGTTGATATATTCGGGCAGGGTGCCAATCAGGTGTTCTATGCCAAAGGCACGGGCCACCGGAGATGTAACGAAAGAATTGGTGGCGGTCACAATGCAGCACAGGTCACCGTTTTGCTGATGCTGGCGAACCAGGTCGATGGCGCTGGCCTGAATGGCGGGGCGAACCACTTCACACATGAATTGTTCATGGAAACGGGCCAGGTCATAGGGGCTGTGCATTTTAAGAAAGCTCAGCATGAATTCGGCAGATTCTTCTATCCTGAGAATACCCGCCGTGTATTTTTCCATCAGCTCATGGTTTTTTTGCTGGATGGCCACAGGGTCTCCAGCCAGATTGTTACGAGCCAGGAAATCAACCCATTCGCGATCGGTATCAATGGGAAGCAAAGTATGGTCAAGATCGAAAAGCGCCAGATTGGTAGAGGTCATGATTTTGTTTTAATGAAAAAAGCTTTGAGTAAAGGGACGGTAATAGGGCGTCGTGTAGAGAGCGAATAGGTGTCCAGGGCGTCGAGCAGGTTGAAAAGGGCGGCAATATCACGCGAGTAATGGGTAAAAATCCAATGCGTGACTTCATGGCTTAATTGCAGGCCTTTTTCGTGGGCTCGATTTTGCAAGGCGGTAAGGCGTTGCTCGTCACTGAGTTGTTCGAGCCGGTAGACCAGTTCCCAGCCAAGCCGGGTCCGCAGGTCTTCCCGAATTGGCATCGCCAGCGGAGAAACGTCGCCCGAAACCAGTAATATGAAGGCGTCTGACGTGTTCTTGCGCAGTTTCCATTCATTATACAGACTGAACAGTTCGGCCTGCTGGTCTTCGGTTAAGGATTCAATGTCATCAATGGCCACCAGGGGGGGAGTATTCTGGAACGTAATGGATGCCAGAAAGGGGTGGCTTTCATGGTTGAAATAAGTGCCCTGGTGGCAGGCAGCCATTGCCTTGAGCAAATGGGTTTTACCACAGCCGTTGCTTCCCCAAAGGTAGACCGATTGTCCTGGCAGGAGGTGACGCAGCGTGTTAACGGCCTCGGCGTTTTGCCCCACTATGAAATTGTCAAGCGTGGGCTCGGGAACCGGGGAGACTTCAAGCGTTAATTGTTCATTCATTTGTATAAAAAGTACTATTCAGGTATTGACCATAAA